>Ga0209554_1000009_pt1 | contig 134393 bp, 123 predicted proteins | sample MarorgKNORR_S2LV_5_FD_188221 | JGI IMG/M metagenome (GOLD analysis project Ga0209554, IMG submission 188221) | Marine microbial communities from the Southern Atlantic Ocean, analyzing organic carbon cycling - Bottom_A/KNORR_S2/LV (SPAdes) (version 2) | ecosystem: Environmental > Aquatic >...
CACCGCGGGCGGACCTGCGTCCACCGTGATGAAGGTCTGAGTGCCCTGGCTGGCCCCCGCCGACCCGAGAGCGTTCTGCAAGCCGGCGTCCCACGCGGCGCTGAAGCTCGCCCCGGCCGTTCCATCAACACCGATCACCACGATCACGCTGAAGTTCAGGACGGTTCCGGCAGCCGCCGTGCAGTCCAGGTTCAGCCCACTCACCGTGCAGTCGGCCGGCTTCTTCGCACCCTGACCAAACTGGACGGTCGGGGTTGCGTTGGCAGTGGTGGCGACCAAGGCAAACGCAAGGCCAGTCACTGCTGCCGTTGAAATTAATGCTCGCATCTCAATCTCCTCTACAAATCTGCTTTCAAAAAAACTGTTGGCTATCGGGCCCCGAAGGGCCCTGTCGTCAAAACTTCAACTCTTACGACTCGCAGTGCCCGTAGGTCGAACCGCTGCCGGCGACGCGAAGGTTCGGATTCTGGATGAACCGAAGATCCACGCCCGTGTTCGCATCCGCGATCACGCCCTGACCGTAGTCCGAGCCAACCTGGCACTTGACCCGGTAGGTCGTGAGCATCCACCCGCACGGGATGTAGCCCGTGAGGTTCGGAGCGTTCTCATTGGTCGGGACGGCCGGATTCGGGTTCAGCGCGCAACCGTAACCCGACGGTCCAGGCACCCCGGCGCCATAACCGGCCACGAAAAGGCCGAAGTCGATCAGGTTGACCGCTCCGCTCGAGTCCTGATCGGGGAGATTGTTGTAGCCACCACCGCCATATGTCGTGTCGTAGGCCGCCACGAAAATGCCGAAGTCGATCAGGTTGACCGCTCCACTCTGGTCGTAATCAGAGTCGCATTGGTTGCCCCAACCGTCACGATCATCGTCGCGCTGGACACCAGCAACGGTGACGCCATTCGCCACGGCCATGCAGTTGTCCCAAACATTGTTGACGCCGTCGCCGTCTGCATCCGGATTTGAACCTGCCACGACGCTCGAGGCGCCTGTGATGAGCAGAGCAAACGCTGCTGCCGCTCCAAGAGTCAAGGAAAATCCACCAAACTTCATTTTCGATCTCCCCATGATTTCTGGTAGGCCTCTAGTTAGTGGGCCTGAAACCATCTGCCGTGTCAATCAAATTGGCTTTTTTGCCGATTTTCGGCAGTTGGCCTCTCTGTGTCTCCTTGTGTCCGTTCATCGGTACCGCTCTCGATACCAACTAGAGTTTCCCGAGGGACACTCATGAGACACGTCTTCCTGCGGCCTTAGTTAGCAAGGACTGTGCCACGTCTCGAAATATCATAAGTACCTGTTTTTGAATAACTTTCATCCAAATGGGTAGTAACCGTCAGGGAACTATTTTTCCTCATCAGCGTATTTTGGGAAAAGTCGTTCCCACCTAGCTGCTGCTGGAGCCTAGTCAGTATCGGGACGGCCTCGGCGACGAATGCCTCGAGCCTTGCCCTGGCTCTCGCCATCCCCGACACCGAGGGCCCTACGAGCGGGGTCGACACCCGGACGGCCATCTCGATGTCCCCCTCGGGGGCTCCGGCGCGCAGAGCGCCCCACCCCGAGAAATCCTCGACTGCGTGTCGGAACGCCCCGGAAAAACCTGGGTGCCAACGATACGAGAGAACCCGGTCGGCCCCGGAGCGCAGGAGCCGCCACTCGACCTCGGAATCGATCCCTTCGACTCGCCGAGTCCCCACGACTTCCACGGTCCATCCCTGCCCAGGGTATGCGGTCTTCGGCGACACCACGCTGGCACCTCTCGGGCGCGGCCGGCCGACGCCGACGAAAAGATCGATCTCGTCGGAGCCCTGCTGAAACCGAGCGTGGAAGCTCTCGCGAAAGCCAGTGGTCCCCAGGAAGGGAGTGTCGAGTGCAAGGGGACTCCATTCCCATCCCGAGAGCCCGGCGGCGAAGCGCGTCTGCAACGCGGCTGCGCGCGCGGGCACCACCGGCGGCGGGGACACCAACAGCGAGACCAGTGCGGAAGCCGCCAGCACGACGAGGGCGGGGCGGCTGCCGAGGCGCTGGGGGCCGCGACCCCCATTCTCTGTAGCTCCCCGACTTTCGCGCCCGCCGGCGGACCCCGCCGGGGGCTTTAGTCCAGTCTCGGGGGCACTCGAGGATGGCAGCGCGCGCTCGAGCGCCCAATCGACCCCGACAAGGATCGCGAGACCGCCCAACAGCACCACCACGCCCTGAAGATTGTGGATCGCAACGATCTCGGAATGGGGATTGAAGATCAGCGTCAGGACCCGAAGACCGTTCATGAAGAACGCTACCCCGGGGGCCAGCGCCACGACCACCACGGCATGAATGCCCCGGCGACCGAAAGAATCGACGAGCAGCACCGCGAGGAGCGTGAGCGCTTCGATCGAGCGCATGCCGCTGCAGCCTTCGATGATGGCGAAGTGATCCTCGGGACGAATGATCAAGTCGCCACTCACGTGCGCAGTCACGCCCATCGCCATGAGCAGCCAGCCAGCCCAGTCCGCGGTCCACAGCTGAAACTGGAACACGACCTCGTTGAAGACGATTCCCGGCAAGGGCAGCGCCAGAAGGAGCACCGCCAGCGGCAGGCCAATGCAACGAACACCCGCCCATCCACGGTAGAAGCATGCCAACCCTACGGCGTTGGCCGCGAGCGACAGAGCCAGCAGGTCCTCGGCACCGCTCCAATTGGCCCAGGCCGCCAGCGCGATCCCCAGCGCGAAGCAGGGAGACACCGCCAGCAGCCCGACCGAGCCGCTGGGCAGCGCCACCAGCCGCCGCCAGCGTCGGGACAGCAACCATGCGGCCAACACGACGATGACCCCCGAGGAGCCCTCTCCGGGAAGGAACAGCCAGTCCTCAATGCCTTCGAGGGGGTCCTGGCTGCGGCTGGGAAGCAGCAACGGGAAGTAGGCGAGCGCCAGGAAGACCCCGCAGAGGGCCCAGGCGGCGAGCGAGGGCTCTCCGTCGGAAGGCGGCCGCGGCCTCTCTCGGGTCTTGCTGCCTGCGCCGGACATTCCGTTCCGTCTGTTTCTGCGGGCCGAACGCGTCGAGAGAACAACCCCCGGACCCCGCATGGGCCGCGCCAGTCTAGCAAGGGCCCGCGGCCCGGTCGCAGGCGCCTCCCGAGCGGCGTTACACTGCCCGCCCACCCGAGCCGCTAGAGAACGAGCCGAGCACCGTGCAGCAGGGCAGCGCCCACTCCCGTTCCAAATCGGAGCCCGTCGCAGGGGACAACGCCGCCGCGACGGGGCGAATCGTCGTCGCCAGCAACCGACTGCCGTTTACGCTCTCCCGTGGCCAGAACGGACTCTCGCGTTCCGCGTCCGCCGGGGGGCTGGTGTCGGCCCTCGAACCGGTGCTGCGGCGGCGCGGCGGAACCTGGGTCGGCTGGCCGGGAATCGATCTCGCGCCGGGAGAACAGCTGCCCGGGCCCCCGGAGGCCTACCGCGTGGCGCCGGTGGGGCTCGAAGCCAGCGACGTCGAGCACTACCTCCACGGTTTTTGCAACGGCGCGCTGTGGCCGTTGTTCCACTCGCTGAACGTCCCCGAGAGCTATGACCGAAAAGATTTCGAGCACTACGAGCGCGTGAATCTGCGCTTCGCCGAGGCCATCCTACGCGAAAGCCGACCCGGCGAGTTGATCTGGATCCACGACTACCACCTGATGCTGGTGCCCTCGCTGATTCGCGAAATCCAACCCGAGGCGCGCCTCGCCTTCTTTCTCCACGTTCCCTTTCCGCCCTACGATCTTTTTCGCACGCTGCCCTTTGACCGTGAGTTGCTCCGCGGCCTGCTCGCCTGCGACCTGATCGGGTTCCACGTCAATCGCTATGCGCAGAACTTCCTGGACACGGTGGAACAGCGCCTCGGGACACGCACCGACCGGGAAGCGATGCGCGCCGAACACGGCGACCGGGCGGTCCAGATCGGTGCGTTCCCGATTGGCATCCAGTTCGAAGAATTCGAGGCACGGGCACGCGAGGCCCCGAAGCGCAAGAGTACCGGGCGCGAACAGATCGTTCTGGGAGTCGATCGCCTCGACTACACCAAGGGCATCACCCAGCGGCTCTCGGCCTTCGAACGGCTGCTCGAAGTGCATCCAGAGCACCGGGAGCGCGTGGTCCTCACTCAACTCGCGGTGCCGAGCCGCTCAGAAGTTGCCGAGTACCGGGATCTGAAGACGGAGATCGATGCCCGGGTAGGCGAAATCAACGGTCGCTTCGCAACCGCGAACTGGTCCCCCATCCGATACCTCTACCGTTCGGTGCCGCCGGACCGCCTGGCCGCGTTGTACCGCGACGCCGACGTGGCGTTGGTGACCCCCCTGCGTGACGGCATGAACCTGGTGGCGAAGGAATTCGTGGCGTCGCAAGTGGACGACCCCGGCGTGCTGGTGCTCTCTCAGTTGGCCGGTGCCGCCGAAACCATGCGCGAAGCGCTCTTCGTGAACCCCTACGACATCGAGGGGATGGCCGAAGTGCTGCACCGGGCTCTGGGCATGGACGAAGCCGAAAGACGCTCGCGCTGCGAAGCACTGCGCCGTCGCGAAGCCCGCGACGACGTTCAGGCTTGGGTCCGGTCCTTCCTCGCCGCGGCTTCGAGCCAGCGGGCCGCCGCTCGTCCGCTCTCGGGAAGCGACTTCGAAACGTGGCTCTCGCCCTACCTGACGCGTCCGCGCCTGGCGCTCTTTCTCGACTACGACGGCACCCTCACCCCCCTCCAGCAGCACCCCGCAGAAGCCGTACTTTCGGATTCGATGCGCGCGGTCCTCGAGCGCTGCGCTGAGCGCGGCGACACCGATGTCGCGATCATCAGCGGCCGATCGCTCGCGGACATCCGCGCCCTCGTCTCGAGCGACGACCTCGCCTACGCGGGCAACCACGGACTCGAAATCGAGGGGCCGGGCCTGCGCAAATTCGTACACGAAGACTTCGAGTATTACTCGAATCGGACGCCGCGCCTCGCCAAAGCCCTCGAAGAGGTCGGGGTCGAGGGCGCGTGGACCGAAGAGAAGGGGCCGACCCTCACCTTCCACTATCGAAGCGTCCCGGCAGCGCACGGGCCCCGGCTGGCCGAACGCGCGCGTGCAATCATCACCGCCGCTGGCTTCCAACCGCGAGACGCCCACGCCGCAGTCGAAGCGCGCCCTCCCATCGGCTGGGACAAGGGACGCGCGGTGCTCCACATCCTGCGCGAACGCTATGGGCCCGCCTGGTCCGATTCGGTGCGCGTGGTGTATGTCGGGGACGATCAGACCGACGAAGACGCCTTCCGCTTCCTCGCGGGTCTGTCGCTCACCTTTCGCGTGGGCGCCTCGGAAACGCTCACCGCCGCAGCGCACCGCTTGCGGAACGTCGATGACGTCGGGGCGCTGCTGGCTTGGCTCGGCAGTCGCGAGGAATCGGCGAGCGATTCGTGAGGTGCCTCCTCCGCGCGCTTTTCGTGGGAGCCATCGCACTCCTGGCCGCCGGGTGTCGCCCCGCGTCCGACGATCCCGCCTCGGCCATCCAGCGAATCGTGTTGATTTCGATCGACACGCTGCGCGCCGATGCGCTCGGTTGCTATGGCAACCCCCACGGCACCAGCCCCTACATCGACGAACTCGCGGCCCAGGGCACACGCTTTGCCAACTGCATCGCTCCAGCGCCGATGACTCTTCCCTCCCACGCCAGCATGCTCACGGGCCTGCACCCGCTCCAGCACGGGTTGCTGATAAACATGCAGGGGAAGCTTCCCGCGAGTGTCGTCACACTGGCCGAAAGGCTAAAGGCGCTGGGTTGGCGGACCGGTGCCGTGGTTTCCTCGGCGGTGCTCCACCGCCGCTTCGATCTCGATCAGGGCTTCGACGAGTACCGCGACGATTTCTACCCCGCGGTGGCCGGCTTCGACGAGCCCTCGGTGCAGCGAACCAACGCCCGCGCAACCACGTCCGTCGCCGTCGACTGGCTCAACCGCGGCAGCGCCGACCAGAAAGAGTTCCTCTTCGTTCACTACATCGACGCCCACTCGCCCTACGACCCGCCCCCAGACCTGGCAAGGCGCTTCGACGGGGATCTCTACCTCGGCGAGATCGCCTTCGTCGACCGCCAAGTCGCACGCCTGGTCGACCACGTGGTCCGACGCTTCAGCCCGGCCGGAACCCTGTGGATCGTCACCTCGGATCACGGCGAGGCTCTCGGCGAGCACGGCGAAGCCACCCATGGAACCTTTCTCTACGACGAAGTGGTCCGGGTTCCCCTGATTTTCGCGGGCCCCGGCGTCCCGCGCGGCCTGGTCGTGACCGAGCCCGTGGGCCTCGTCGACCTGGTTCCCACGCTGCTCGCATTGATCGGTGCCGAGCCGGATGCTTCTCTCGCGGGCCGTGCGGTTCCTGCGGGCGACGATCAGCGGACTCTCATCAGCACTTCGTACATTGGACAACTCGGATTCGGCTGGAGCCCCCTCTGGAGCCTCGGTGGCAACGACGAACGTTTCATCCTGTCGCCGGACCCCGAGTACTACCGGATCGACGTCGATCCCGACGAGGCAGACAACCTCTTCGGCCAGGAACCCGGGCGCGCCGGTGCGCTCGAGGCTGCGCTCCGCGAGCGCGCCGCCGAGTACCTCGAGGCCTCCCACGATTCCGAGCGGATCGCGCTCGGCGAGGTTTCGCGGCTGCAGTTGGCGGCGCTCGGCTATGCCGAGCCGTCCTCATCGATCACACCCGCCGCCCTCGACGATTTCAGCGGCAAGAATCCCCGCGAGATGCAGGCAGTCATCGCTCGGATGTCGGAATACTCGAACGCCATCGCCCGCGGCGATCTCGAGACAGCGAGCCACGCCATCGAAGAGGCCCTGCGCATCAACCCGGAGAATCAAGTGCTCGCCGAGAGCCGAGGGCGCCTGCTGATCGAACGCGGCCGGGCCGACGAATTTCTCGCGGGGGGCGCCCGCTTGCAACCCGAGATCTGGGAGTCTCGCGCGTATGTCCTATTGCGGGCGCACGCGCTGCGCAACCTCGAGAGGCCATCCGAGGCCGCTGATCTATTGCAGCGGAACCTCGTCCGGGACGCCGACGATCTCGAAACCCTCACCGACTTCGCGGCGGCGCTGCTGCTGGCGGAGCGCAACACCGAAGCCCTCGCGGCGTACGAACGACTCGTGACCCATGATCCGCGCAGCACTGTCGCCCGGATCAATCTCGCGAACCTCCTGACGAAGGCTGGCCACCACGACCTGGCGGCCTCGCACCTCGAAACTCTGCTCGCTTTCGCCGCAGGCGACGCGAAAGGCCACAACAACCTCGGCATCGTCTACGCGAAACTCGGTCGCTTCGATGAGGCGATAACCCACCTCGAACGCTCGCTCGAACTTCTCGGGCCCGGCGCCGACTCCTCGATCCCGCTGCAGATGATCGAAGCGCTGCGAAACGCGCCGACGATCTACCTCGAGAACGAAAACTGAGAAAGCGCCTGGCGCCCGCCCGAAACTAAAAGCGGATCACGCTGCGGATTGCCTTGCCCTCGCGCATCCCGTCGAAGGCGCGGTTGATTTCTTCAAGGGGAAGCGTCTCGCTGACGAGCGGGTCGATCGCGATGCGACCAGACATGTAGCGATCGACAAAGCCGGGGAGCTGCGTCCGCCCGCGCGTACCGCCGAATGCACTTCCGCGCCATGATCGCCCGGTCACCAACAGGAAGGGGCGCGCGTGGATTTCCTGGCCGGCGCCCGCGACCCCGATGATGATCGACTCTCCCCAACCCTTGTGCGCACAGGCCAGCGCCTCTCCCATCAGATCGACATTGCCGACACACTCGAACGAATAGTCGACCCCGCCACCGGTCAGCTCGACGATGTGTTCGGCAAGGGATCCCCCGATGCCTCCCGGGTCGACGCAATCGGTGGCACCGAGTTGGCGAGCGAGTTCGAACTTCGCGGGGTTCGTATCCACCGCCAGGATCCGCTCGGCTCCGGCCATCACCGCGCCTTGCACGACCGACAGCCCCACCCCACCGAGACCGAAGACGGCGACACTCGATCCGGGTTCGACCTTGGCGGTGTGGAGCACGGCCCCAATCCCGGTGGTGATGCCACAGCCGAGCAGACACACCTTGTCCAGCGGCGCGTCCTCGCGGATCTTCGCGAGGGCAATCTCGGGCACGACGGCGTACTCGGAGAAGGTCGATGTCCCCATGTAGTGATGCAGCGGACGGCCGCGGTAGGAGAGGCGGCTCGAGCCGTCGGGCATCTGGCCCCGCCCCTGGGTCTCGCGGATACGGCCGCAGAGGTTCGTCTTTCCAGAGAGGCAAAATTCGCATTCGCGACATTCGGGGATGTAGAGGGGGATCACGTGGTCGCCGGCACGCAGTCCGCGGACCCCCGGGCCCACCTCCTCGACGACTCCGGCTCCCTCGTGGCCGAGAACCACGGGAAAGAGGCCCTCGGGGTCGGCACCCGAGAGCGTGAAGGCGTCGGTGTGACAGACCCCGGTGGCAACCAGCCGCACCAGGCATTCGCCTTCGCGGGGCCCCTCGACGTCGATTTCGTCGACAACGAGCGGCTCCTTCGGCTCGAGGCAGATGGCAGCGCGGGCCTTCATGACTTCTTCCTTCGCATCCGCGGAATCGAATTCGAACCTGCTGCGGGAACGAGCGCGAGGCGTTTCACGCCTCAGCGGCCATCGCACATCTGGGTGATGGCAGCGACCAACGCCAACAACACCCACACCACGTTGCCGCCGAGTCGAAACCACCAGGGACGGGTGGCTTCGTCGGCCGGAGCCCCCTCATCGGTCCCGGCATCTGCGCCGCGCCGCACTTCACTTTCGGAATCGGAGAGTTCAGGGAAGGGGAGGGATCCCTCGAAAGAGCCCTCCGGGTCGCGCGAAGTCGGGCGCAAACCTCCGCCACGCGGAATCCGGCCACCACAGTGAAGACAGCTGCGCGTCCCGGGCGCAAAGCTCACGTCGCAACTCGGGCAGCGAACCTCGTAGAACTCGCCAGCGTTCATCGCGCCAGTCTAGTGGACACCGGAGGTGGAGATCAGGGCAGCCGGTTCGACCCCGAGTCCGCGCACGGCGTGATCCCACATCGAGGCCTCGGGCACACCAAAAAAGGCGTCGGGCGTGCCCGGCGTGACGAGCCAGGAGCCCGAAGCGAGTTCTTCTTCGAGTTGCCCCGGACCCCAGCCCGCATAGCCCAGGAAGAAGCGCAGCGAGGGCGGAGGCGCCTCGGCCAGGGCTTCGAGGACCCTCAGCGACCCGGCGAAGGCGAATCCGTTCGGCAAGCTCGTGGCTTCGTCTTCGTCGAAGTCAATGCTGGCGCCGCGCGGAAAGAGGACCCATCCCGAGTTCGGTTGCACCGGTCCACCCCAGTGGATCCGCATTTCGGGGTTTCCCTTCCAGCAGACAGCCAGGCTCTCGAAGAGATCCGAGGCCTGGAGTTCGACCGGCCGATTCACCACGACACCGAAGGCGCCCTCGGCGTCGTGATGCACGAGCAACACCACCGACCGAACGAAATTCGGATCCTGAAGCTGCGGCATCGCGACCAGCAGCTTTGATGCGAGTCCATCGTTGGGCACGCTGCGAAGGTAGCAGTCGGCCCTGCGGTCGCCCTGTCGGGTGGTTGGCTCCCCAGAGCCCATTCCCCGCCCTAAAGAGCGACCACCTCGAGGACCTCGGGGATCTCCTCCTTGAGTCGCGCTTCGATCCCCATCTTCAGGGTGGCAGTCGAACTCGGGCAGCCGGCACAGGCACCCTGGAGGTAGACCTCGACGATCCCGTCGCGAAAATCCGCGAAGACAATTTCGCCGCCATCCTGGGCGACGTAGGGCTGGATGTCCCGATCGAGAATTTTGCGAATCCTTGAAACGACTTCTGATTCATCCCCGCGCGCGGGTGGCTCGAAGGCTGCGCCGAGCGCGGGGGCGCCGCTGGCCGCCCAGTCCTTGATCGCATCGACGATGGCGGCGGCAAGCTCGCTCCAGTCGCGCCCCGTGTCCTTCGTGACCGTCACGAAATCGGAACCGAGGAAGATGCTTTCGATTCCCTCCACCTGGAAGAGCCTGGCACCGAGGGGAGAGACCTCGGAAGCGGGAGCCTCGCGGAACGCCGCGCGGCCGGCCTCGCCTGCAACCGCCTGCCCGAGCACCCACTTGATGCTCTGGGGGTTGGGTGTGCGTTCGGCGTGCATGCGAAATCCGGGGTCCATGGCGTCCTTCGTTTCCCTCTCGCCCCTCAGCCTGGGGGCGCACCGGGGTCTGGATCAGGGCCTGGCGGCGGCCCGAAACCGGGGCGAAAAGAGCAGCGCCTCGGCGTCAGCGAGAGTAGCGACTTCAAAACCCGCTGCGCGGGCCCCCGCCTCCTCGCGAGGGCCGTTGTAGCCCCACGAGGCCAGCACGCATTCCACGCCGAGGCTCGCCACGTCCTCGAGGTGATTCAACTTGTCGTCGACGAATCGAAGCTGCTCGAAAGCGCAGCCGAACTTTTCGCGAATCCGTTCGAGGTGAGCGCGCTTTCTGACTCCGACCTCCTTGTCGAAGATCCGATCGTCCGGAAAGTGCCCATCCAGGCCGTAGTCGTGTAGGAGCCTGCGCACCGAGAGCCGGTCCTTGGCCGTGGCAATCACCATTTTCGGCTTGCCCGAACTCAAGCGCAGCGCGTCGACGATTGCGGGGTAGGGGCGCATGCAATTTCGCCACGCCTCCGGGTCGCGCGCGGCAAAGGCGTGGCGAACTTCGTAGAAGCGGGTGTGGAAGTCAGCCAGAAACCCCGGGTCGAAACGGCTTCGGTACGCGTCGTATTCGTCCTGATCAAGAACAGCGATTCCCTCAGCGAGAGCATCGAGTGAAACCGCGAAATCTTCGGCGCGGTTGCCGAGGGGCATCCACTCGACGAAGGCCGCGTAGAGCGCCGCTGCCGGAGCGGCCTCGCGCCCCGGAGCGTCGAGGCCGGAGGCCGGTCGCAACTCGCGATAGGTCTCTTGCGCTACGACGAAGGCCTCGGGGGCCGAGTCCGAAATCACCCCGTCGAAATCAAGCACGACTGCAATCGGAAGCGGCGACATCTTCTTGGCGGGTGCGCTTCAGCGCACGATCACTTCCGGGGAAGCCGTACGGATTCCCGCGCCTTCTCCGAGAAGTGCCAGCACTTCGAGGACGTCGCCGTGAAGCTCGACATGGCGCATCTGCCGGGCGACCCGCCCGGGCAGAAGACGCGAACGGCGGTCGGCACCAAAGGGCCCGCGCTCCGAAAAGAGCCGCTTCGCATCGATCGCGCGCAGCGCCTCTTCGTCGGCGGCCTCGGGAATACAGTCCTTGACCCAGCGGCGGACGTCTCCCCGCGAGCGCGACTTCGGCACGCAGCGAAGGATGGCGGTGGGCACGAGGAGGTAGCTCTCGATATGACGCCGGGGCCAGGTATAAAACTCGATTCCCGGTTCGCCCTGCATGGCTTCCGCGGGCTCCGGCAGGCCATCGCGATCGAGCACGCAGAGGGCACGCACGACCTCGCCCCCCTCGCGCAAACGTCTGTGCCGATCGACCGCACGCGCGGGTTGTCGCCCGCCGAGGAGAACGGTGTGCCGATCGACCACCTTCGCGAGTTGGGGGGATACCCGTCGCGCCCAGCTGCGAACGATGTCCCGATCGCGCGGGCCCTCGAGGTAGAGCGAGAAGCCACCGAGGGCGGGAGTGTTTCGCTTTCCCGATCCCGCCATCCGAGCGCCTCCCCTGCACGAGCCTTCGGCGGGCCAAGCCAGCCTCGGGGAAAGGATCGCGGACTGAAGACACCGATGCTACCCGCCAGCGCGCACCAGCACGGCCAGTGCCTCGACGTGAGGCGTCTGCGGGAAGAGGTCGAAACCTTCGAGCGACGCCAACCGATAACCCCGGTCCATCATCCGGGCGAGATCCCGGGCGAGAGTTGCCGGATCGCAGGAGAGGTAGACGATGCGATCGGCTCCCAGCTTTGAGATGCCATCAGCCACGTCGCGTTCCAGGCCGGTGCGGGGCGGGTCGACCACGACGCAGTTGGGAGCGTGCGAAGCCAGGCGCTTGATCGCGTCCGCGGCAGGCGATGCCACGACTTCGATATTCTCGATGCCCGCGGTGACACAGTTCGCCTCGAGATCCGAGACCGCCCTGCGGTTGGCCTCGACCGCAATCACCTTGTCGAATCGGCGCGACAAGGGCAGGGTGAAGAAACCCGCCCCCGAATGGAATTCGATCACCAGCCCGGCCTCGCTGCCCTCGGGCGCGGCCGACCTCAACACCGCGCGTACCAGATCCTCGAAGAAGTACGCATTCCCCTGCACGAAAACACCCGGCGACACCCGGACCCGCTCGCCCAGGGCGTTCACCGTCAGCGTCGGAGTTCGTCGCCAACCCTGCTCCGGTGCCGAAGGCGCCTCCACCGCGCGCACGACTTTGCCTTCGCCCGCCAAAAGCTCGAACTCGCTCTCGGCACGACGCGCCGAGGAGGTACCCACCAGTCGGCGCAACTCCGCATCGAGTTCGGGAGCCAGGATCGGGCACGAATCGATCGCGCAGATCTCGTTCGAACCCCTGCTGCGAAAACCCACTCGCGTGCCCGAGACCATGATGCGTGCGCGCGTTCGATAGCCGTAGGCGCCTCGAGAAGCCCGTACCACCACTTCGTCGGGCGGCAGGAAGCCACCAATTCTCTCGATGGCATCCCGCAATATCCGGGTCTTGGCCTCGATCTGCGCCGGGTAGTCGATGTGCTGCCAGCTGCAGCCGCCACACTTTCCGAAGACCGCGCAGGGGGGCGCCACCCGAGCGCTTCCCGCCTCCCGCAACTCGAGGACGCTTGCGCGCGCAAAATTCTTCCCCTGGTGGTCGATTCGCAGGCTCACGCGATCCCCGGGGCAGGTCTCGCGAACGAAAACCACGCGTCCATCGTCGAGATGTGCGACGCCATCGCCCCCAGCCGCAAGGGACTCGATCACCACCTCCGGCGCAGCCACGCCAGCGCCTACTGTGACGGCCTGGGCAGCGCGTCGAGCCGGAGCACCAGCGTTTCGTCGGGGTTGACCACCCAGTCCCAGAGGTTTTCGGCAATGCCGTATTTGAGAGCCATGGCGCGATCCACCCGCTGCCTGAAAAGCGGGTCCGCCTGCACGGTCGCGCGCACCGACGAAGTTCCCGCTTCTCTCCGTAGCTCGATCTCGGAACCCGCCAGCACCCTGGAAACCCAGTCGGCGTCGCGGTTGTTGGCACGCAGGTAGAGAACGCCATCGATTTCGACGATCCAGACGTCGACGTCGGAGACCTGTCCGCTCGCGTCCCGGGATTCGAGGTGGGCCACTTCGCCTTCGTCGAGTACGAGGCTCAGAAGAACCGCGCCCACCCCCAGGGCGGCAACAGCGATCAGCCAGCGGCGCACCCTGGGGCGCCTCCGCTCGTGCGTCTTGATCTTCGTGCCCCGCGCACCGGCGATTCTATTCCTCGACCGCGGTTTTTTCGGCCCTTCGACGCACGCGCACGCGGGTGACCCGGGCGCCCGATACATCGAGACATTGCAATTCGTATTCGGAAAGCTCGACAGCCTCGCCCCTGCGCGGAGCGCGCTCGAGGGTGTTGAAGAGCAGGCCGCCGAGGGTGTCGCCACGCTCGGCGTTGATCTCCCAGCCGCTAGCGCGATTGAAATCGAGAACCGAGACCCGGGCCAGCACGTCGTAGCTGCCATCGTCGCGCTCGCGTACGTCGTAGAGTTCCTCGGAGTCGAATTCGTCGCGGATCTCGCCGACGATTTCCTCGAGAATGTCTTCCTGGGTCACGAGACCCTGGGTGACCGCGAATTCGTCCTTCACAATCGCCATGTGGATGAAGCCGCGCTGCATGTCAGCGAGCAGATCGAGGATCCGTTTCCGCTCGGGTACCCGGATCACCGGCTTGAGAATCGAGCCGAGGTCCTCCTCGCCACTGCGCACGTGGACGATCAGATCCTTCAGGTGGATCACGCCCTTCACATCGTCAATCGACTGCGAGTAGATCGGAACCCGGGTGTATCGGTCTTCGAGAAGTTCCTCGAGTAGTTCCGGCGCGGGGGTTTCGATCGGAAAAGCGCTGATCTCCGTCCGCGGCACCATGATCTCGCTCACCGTCATTTCCGCCGCCTCGGAGGTGGCCCCGATGATCGCCATCGGCATGCCTTCGGCGCCGTCGCGTGCGGCCAGCGCCAGCCGCAGGACCTCTTCGGCCGAGAGCACGTCTTCTTCGATTCCATTTCCGCCGGTCATGCGCCGGATCGCAGGATCGACGATGCGGTCGATCAAGCCATGCAGGGGCCGCAGTAGTTGATGAAAGAGATAGAGGGGGAGGGCCACAAAGCGCGAGACTCCCAGCGGGTGGCTGGCGGCCAGCGCCTTGGGAAATATCTCGCAGGCCAACAGGATCACGACGGTCATCGCCGCCGTGGCGATCGGAATACCGCGCTCGGGGCCGAAGAGATCGATCGCGAGGGCCGCCGCCACGGAAGCGCCGAGAATGTTGGCGACGTTGTTCCCGAGCAGGATCGTCACCAGCAGGCGCGAGGTCGAGGAAAGCAGCGAGCGGACCGCCGCGATGGAGGGGCCCTTCCCCGCCTTCTCGGCCTCATCGAGGTCGTGCTCGCGAACACGCAGGAGCGCTGTCTCGCTGCTCGAAAAGAATGCCGAGAGCACGAGGCACGCCACGAGGATGAGGACGTAGGTGAGAATCAAAGGATTCTCTTCCCGGGCGCGCCCAGCCCCTGGTGGCTCGGACGAATCGACTCCGCGGCGGGCGTACGTGGTCCCAAGGCGGGTGATTCTGGGAAGGATCGTCTCATCGGCTCCACCGAGGCTACCGCGAGCCCCGGAATGCGGCAACGGGAGGGCCTCACGGGGCCTTGAAACCGAGGCGCAGGAGGGCCTCCCGGGCTTCGCCCCCCGCCTGCAGCGCGCGGCGCAGCGCAGTCACGCCCGGGCGGTCCCAGCGCGCCCGCGGAATCGCGAAGTCGTAGTGCTCCGCCCGGAGCGGGGCGAAGGCCAACCCGGCCTGCTTCGCCACCGTCTCGATCGTGACCCCCCAATCGGCTCGCTTCTGTTCCACCGCCCGGGCCACCGCGAAATGCGAACGCGGCTCGTAGGCATGACCCGGCGGGCGGCGGTCGCCCAGCAGGGAGTCGATCAGGATCCGCGTGCCCGCGCCGCGGTTGCGATTCACCATCCGCGCCGCGGGGTCCTGCACCACCGTCATCGCTGCCCGTGTCTCGTCCACCCGTGTAACGATCCCCTGCATGCGGCGATAACCGGGGAGCAACACGAGATCTTCGCCCAGAAAGGGCGCGTTGTAGGAATCCGTCTCGGGGTCGAGCAGGTGGATTGGCGCTGCGTCGCACTCACCGCGCTGCGCGGCGGCGAGCCCCGCCTGGCTTCCCACCGCGAGTACCTTGATCTGCAGTCCCTGTCGCGCCAGAACGCTCGCGATGGCATCGAGCCCGATGCAGTGGCTCCCGATCATGATCAGATCCGCTGGCGAAACTTCTCGCGCCAGCAGGCGCACGTCCACCTCGCAACCGGAATCGACGCGCTCGGTATTGCGCTCGATGCGAACAAAACCATCCGCACGACTGAAAGCCGTGACACTCCCGCTCCCCTTGCCCATCGGGTAGGCGACCAGGCCCTCGTCACCCTCCACCAGGCCAACGAGCAGGTATTCGAGTCGGCCGCGCTCGGAGACCGTGTCCACCGCCAGGCGGGCCCTTGCGAGACCGCGGCGACTCGGCCGGGCGCCCGATAGGCGAAGGAGTACCGGGGCCACGAATTCGTAGAAGGTGAAGATCGCGGAAGTCGGAAAGCCGGGCAGGATCACCACGGGTTTCTCGCCCGCGGCAGCGAGGCAGATCGGCTTTCCGGGCTTGAGTGCCACACCGTGCACAATCACACCGGGTTCCAACTCGGCCACCGCGAGGGCGTTGAGGTCGCCTTCACCCTTCGATGTCCCGCCGGAGAGCAGCACCAGGTCGGCGCCGGCGATGGCCTCGGCGAGAGCGCTTCGCACCGCCCCGAGGTCATCGGGGACGCTCGGGAGTACCCACGCTTCGCCGCCCAGTTCGGTGACGGCGTCCGCCAGGATTCGGGAGTTGCTGTCGTAGACGAGCCCGGGTCTCAGCTCCTCTCCCGGAGCCCTGATTTCGTCGCCGGTCGAGAGGATCGCGATGCGGGGGCGTCGCTGGACCCAGACAGTCGCGCAACCGATCGCCGCCAGGACACCCGTCTCCCGCGAGGTGAGCTTCGTACCGGAAAAAAGAACCACCTCGCCTGCACCAATGTCGGTGCCCGCGAACGAGAGTGCCGCGCCGGGAACGCGAGCCGCGTGCACCATCACCTCACCCGTCACGGGGTCGATGTCGGTGATCTCAACCGGAACCACGGCATCGGCGCCGCGGGGAATCATTCCACCCGTGGCGATGACGGTCGCGGTCCCTTGCGCAATTTCGATCTCGGGATGGAAGCCGGTGGGGATCGATTCGGCGTTTCGTTTCAGCCGGACGGGCCTCTCTTCGCTGGCACCGAAGGTATCCGCCGCACGAACGGCGAAGCCGTCCATATTCGATCGATCGAATCCCGGTACGTCGATTTCCGAGCGCACGTCTCTTGCCAGGACGCGGCCGAGGAGACAGTCGATCGCAACGCACTCCTCGCCGATCGCTTTGGTGTCGATCGCGCGGTGCCAGCGGCGTTCGGCGTCATCGCGGTCGACGACTTCAAGAAATTGTTGCTGTCGCATGGGCTGGATTCGCGTCCTGTCCCCGGGCGACGCGGCAACGATCCGCTTCGCCTGCTCGGGGACTGCATCAATCGTAGAGCAGGACCTCTACCTCGTTGCCTTCGGGCATCCCCTCCCACTCGCGCTTTACGATCACGAAGCCATCCGCCCGAACCGTCGACGAGAGGATCGAAGCACCGGAGGTGCCAATGGGCCTGGCCCCCCCGGCCTCGAGGGCCACGCGCACATAGTCCGTCCGGCCCACCGCCGAAGCAATTTTGCGAATCAGCGGGACGCGCAGGCGCCGGTGGGGCCAATCGCGCGAAAGGCCGCCGAGAGCGCGAATCGTTGGACCCGCGAAGAACTCGTAGGCACACAGGCAACTCACCGGGTTCCCGGGGAGTAGGAAAACGAAGCGCTCTGCGATGCGGCCAAGCCCGGTGGGGCTCGAAGGGCGCATCGAAACACCGTGGAAATCGAGGGACCCGAGTTCTGCGAGCAGGCTCGGCGCGTGGTCTTCCTGCCCCACGCTGCTTCCACCCGAAACGAGCACGACGTCCGCGGCATCGTCCGCCATCGCCTCGCGAATCGCTTCGGGTCGGTCGGGGAGAATTTCGAAGGGGAGGCACTCCCCACCGTCGCGATCGACCAGGGCGCGCAACACCACCGAATTCGAATCCGCGATCATCGCGCCCTGCGGATCCGGTGCGCTCCCGGCCGGCAGCAATTCGTCTCCCGTCACCACCAGCGCAACCCGCGGTCGTCGTACGCACTCGACCTTCGCGCAGCCGATCGAGGCCAGAAGCCCCGCGTCCTGGGGGCGCAGCTTGCGGCCCGGCGAAAGCAGCCGGTCGCCGCTTTCGACGTCTTCGCCGCGCGCCCCCACGTTTTTCTGGGGCGCGACCGCATCGCGCACCTCGACGCGACCCGCTGACTCGGAGCAGACCTCGGCCATCACCACCGCGTCGGCACCGGTGGGCAGCGGGGCTCCGGTCATGATTCGCACCGCCTGCCCCGGACCGACACTCGCGGGGAAGGGAACACCCGGCAACGAAACGCCCAACACCTCGAGCGAAATCGGGTCGTATCCGCCCGCCCCAAAAGTGTCCCGGCCGCGGACCGCGAAACCATCCATTGCAGAGCGCGCAAACCCGGGGACATCGACCTTCGCGACCACGGTTTCTGCCAGGACCCGCCCGGCGGCCGCCAACAGCGGAACCGATTCGCTGGCGAGCGGGACCGCGTGCTGCTCGATAAAGGCCAGCACCACCTCTACATCGGTGCGCTGGGAGAATCCCTTCATCCGAATGTCGGAGTTCGCCACCTTCGAAGCAGGGGGTGCGAGCCCGCAGGCTCGCGTCAGCCCGTAGCTTTCAGCTCGAAGAGTTCGTCGCGCGCATCGAATCGCACCTTCGCCGCCGCGATGGTGGCTGCATCGACGTCGAACTTGAGTGCGTTGTCCGGCCCGATGCCCTCGTCGACCATGCACGAAGGCAGCACGTCATCCGCTGTCGTGAAGCCCGCCGCCTCGTTGAACTTCCACTCGTCCTCGAGGCACTCCCATCCGAGGTCTGCGATCTCGTCTCGCGATACCTCGGAGCCGTAGAGCAGGCCGTAGTACTGCCTGATGTCGTCGAGACTCGGCTGCAAAAACTGGCAGAACCCGGAGGAGTCGCAGACCGCGTTGACCAGCTGGCTCTCCTGGGAGGCGCGTGCGTACTCTTCGGGCGGCAGGCCCGGATTTACGATCAAACCCGCCGTGTGATCGGCGCCCATCGCGCTCGTCGCGTAGGTGACCCCCGTCGCCTTCAGCGGCCGCGGGTCCCAGGCGGGGATCGATTGCCCGCGCACCGCCGGCACGCGCGCGTGGTTGCGGAGCTTTCCGACGGCCACGGCGCCATTGCCCACGGCAAGCGCCTCCTCGCCGCCTTCGGGAAGCGTCTTTAGCATCTGCTTCATGGCTTCGGCATCGCCCCACTCCATCGCACCCGAATCCATCAGCACCGCAAGGGCTGCCCCGGTCTCGATGGTGTCGAGGCCGAGTTCGTCACACAGGCGATCGAGATCCGCGACATCTTCCCAACTCTGCACGGCACAATTCGATCCGAGCAACGCGAGGGTCTCGAACTCGAGCGCCGAAGTCTTGTAGTTGCCCTCGGAGTCGTGAACGATGTTCGAGCAACTGACGATGCAGCCGGTCATGCAATTGTGCATCCCGCCGCCATACGTCTCGAAACTCTCGACGATGCGCTTGCCGTCGAGGTTCTCGACGTCCGGGGACTGCCCCTCGGTGCGATTCTTGTAGACGAAGGTGTTGAGAATGTTCGCCACCGGAACCACCGAACTGGTGCCAAATTCGAACATCTGCGGCGCGTCGAGATAGGCCTTTGAATAGCCCTTGTTCTGCGCGTTGAAGCCCTTCGAGTCGGCCGCCTGGCGCGGACGCGCCTTGCCGGGGTCGACCACCACCCACTTCAGCCCCTTCGAGCCCATCACCGCACCGAGTCCACCGCGGGCCGCGTGGCGGGCCGGCCGGCGCTCCTTGTTCTGATCGGTGCAGGCGACAGACGCCCCCGACAGCTTCATTTCGCCGGCGGGCCCGATGCAGATCACCGAAGCATTCTTGTCGCGACCGGTGAGCAACTTCTCACAGCACGCGTAATTCCACATCCCCTTGTATTCGTCGGCGGCAACCACCGCAACGCCATCGGCGGAGACTTCGAGCCCGTAACGCTTCTCCGGGTCCGAGGGCTGCCCCTGTACGATGATCGCGCGGAAGCCCAGCTTCATCAGGTGTTGACCCGGGTTTCCGCCGGCGTTCGCTTCCTTGATGCTTCCGGTGAGCGGGCTCTTGCCGCCGATCGAGATCCGGCCCGACGTCGGCGCGGTGGTTCCCGACATCACACCCGGTGCCATCACCAGGACGTTGTCGGGACCGAGCGGGTCACAACTCGGGTCGCAATCGCGCAGCAGGATCTTCGCGGACAGGCTGCGGCCGCCCTGGTACTTCCACTCTTCCGGAAAGTCTTCGATCGCGACGCTCTGGTCGCTCATGTTCACGCGAATCACCTTGTCGCCTTCGGGTCCGGGCATCGGCATCCTCCTACAGATTGGATCTTTCGAATTACAGGGGGGGGCTTACACCCCGCCTCTGCCAAATCGGTTCCCAACACTAACCCAGTCAACGGGACGTCGGAACGCGAGGCCGCTTCAGCCTCCGGCGATCGCAGCCAGCACGTCGACGCGATCGCCTTCGCCCACCGCCCGGTCGAGCTCGGCGGGAGCGATCTCCTCTTCGTTCACGAAGAGTTTCACGAAGCGATGCAGAGCACCCTGGCCGTCGAAGACGAGTTCCTGAAAACCAGGGTAGGCCGCCTCGACGGCTTCGATACAGCCGCGCAGGCTCGAGGCCTCGACCTCTACTTCGCTCTCACCCCGGGTCGCTCCTCGGTAGGCTCCCGGCACGCTCACTGTGGGCATCGACCTTGGCTCCTCGGGTGTCCTCGGGTGCGCGCTGGCAGTCTAGCCCCAGCGGGCTCCGGGGGCAGCGCAGGCCGCCCCTTCCCTCCAGGGAGGCCTCGGCAATCGACGACCGGAAGGGCCCACGGAGCAGTCTCCTCCGAAAATCGCCCAACTGACGTGATTCATATAAAAGAAGGTAGGGAGCCCGGCTCTCCGCGCGAAGATCCTGCAGCGCCAGAAGCCGAGTTTCCCCTCGGGGGACGCATCGACGCAGTTTGGGTCCCGCGAGCTAGACTCTTGGAGATCCGTCCAGACACCTGCCCGGGGGCCCCGCCCGCCGCACCGCCCTGAAGACCTTTCCGGGTGGAAATCGGCCCCACGAAGATGGAACGTCGAAGCATGATGGGACACCGCATCATCATCTGCGACGGCGCCGAAACGGCTCGCCTTTGGGCCCGCATCGGTGCCTCCGAGGACGAGGAACTCATCTGGGTTCCCCGCGAGGGGGAAACTCGCGCCCGGCCGCCGGGTTTCCGCTCACTCCCCCGCGGGCTGAACGAAGACAGCCTGGCGGACATCAACCCGACCCTCGGCGACGAGATCGCCCTGGTGGGCGAGGCCGGTGCCTGGCTTCGCGCGGCCATTTCGCTGATTGGCAAATCGAGCCCGGGTGTACCGGTGCTGGTGTTCAGCGACGCACAGAGTATGGAAGAACTTCCCGACCATCCCTGCCTGCGCCGCGCGGGCCTAAAAACCCTGATCCGCGACGATCTCGACGACGAGCTCGCGCACCTCACGAATCTCCATCGGGTCGCCGAGCTTCGCGAACTCCTGGGGCCGCGCGAGCGGTTGGGAATCCTGTTGCAGCCCGACCCGGACCCGGACGGCATCGCCTGCGGATACGCGCTCCGCATCCTGCTCGGGCGCAAGCGAAGCACCGCGCCGCTGATCTCCTTCGGCGAGATCAAGCGCCCGGAAAATCGCGCCATGGTCAAAGCGATCGGCCTCGAAGTCCTGACCATTTCGCCCGACGACCTGTCGAACTTCGACGGGCTGGCCCTCGTGGATGTCCAGCCCAACGTCTTCGGTGATCCGATCCCGAAACGTCTGTCGAGAGTCGACGCGGTCATCGACCACCACCCCCTACGCAGTGGCTACGACTCGCTCACCCGCGACATCCGGGCCGACTACGGTGCGACCTCGACGATCCTCACCGAATATCTCCGCGCGGCCGGGGTCGAAATCCGCGCAAAACTCGCAACGGCGCTGCTCTACGGAATCAAGAGCGACACCCAGCTCCTCGGACGCGAGACGAGTACCCGCGACATCGATGCCTTCGCCTTTCTCCACCGCGCCCACAGCCCCGCACTCCTGCGTCGGATCGAGCGTCCCGCGCTGCCGATCGATGGGCTTCGCTCACTGGGACGCGCGCTGGTGCAGTCGAAGGTCGAGGAGGGCTTTCACCTCCTGGTGCTCGGACGCGTACGCGAAGACGTCATCCCGCAGGTCGCGGACATGGCGCTCCAGGCCGAGGGGGCCGAGTGGGCCATCGCCGCCGGGATCGTCGGACCCAACCTGGTGTTCTCGGTGCGCAACGTCGGATACGTGCGCGCCGCGGGCGAAGCCGTACGCGCGGTCGTCGAAGGCGTCGGTGCCGGAGGGGGGCACCGCTCGATGGCGAAGGGAATCATCCCGCTGAAGACCTTCCGGGCCAAGCATGGAAACATCACACGAAACCGAATTCGAGAGGTGCTCCTCGAAGCCTTCCTTCGCGTCACCCGCGAACCCAGCGGCTGAAGCGAGGTTCTCGGCGATGGCCCGACCCCAGCGCCTCGAGGCGGAAACGATCGAGGCCGCTCTCCGCGAAATCGACGCCTGGCAGGTAAAGGGCGGCAGACTTCACCGCGAATTCGTCTTCGCCGACTTCAAGGCGGCCTTCGATTTCATGACAAGGGTCTCTGTGGTGGCCGAGGAACTCGACCACCATCCGGATTGGTCGAATGTCTACAACCGGGTCCGTGTCGACCTTTACACCCACGATGTCGGCGGCCTCACCGAACTCGACCTCAAACTCGCGCGGGCCATGAATCGAATCGCCGGTTGATGGCGACGCGCGACCGGCGAGTTCGAGCGATCTACACCGACGTCAAGGCATTCGAAAACGCCGACGCGTTCGGCGTCCTGCTGGGGTTTCGCCCGGAAACCGCGCGCTTCGACACCGACCGCATCGAGTGCGAGGCCCAACTAGGCCCCGGAAATTGCGTCGAAACCGTCGAGGGGATCGGCCGCGTGGCGCGCATTCTACGCGCGGCGAGACTCGCCACGCCCTCCGACCCCACCGAATGGATCGGTCGCACCGCGGACGTCGAGGCCCTGCTCGGGCGTGCCATTGGCACGGCCCTGCAACTCGAGGTGCGGCCCCGCACGCGGCTGCGCTTCACCGCCTGGCTCGAGGACGGAATCCAGGTGATCGACGACGTCGCCGAGGTCACCGAGACACCCGAGGGCTTCAGCGTGAGGCGGCGGTCCGGCCGCTTTCCCGTCCTCGTCGCGCGCAAGGGACTCGCCAGGCAGCAGACCGAGAGTATTCGCTGGTACGAAATCCTTTCGATCGAACGCGCTCCCTGAGACAGAACCCTCTTCGAGGCGTCTGATAACATTGCGTCTGACGCGCCGTTCCCGACGGCCAACCCAAAAAAGGGAGACAGGCTTCCAGACATGACGGTCCCGACTCGGATCCATGCCATCTCCGAAATCAAGGACCACATCGGGGTTCCGCTGGGACCCTCGGAGTGGGTGACGATCGACCAGGCGCGCATCGATTCCTTCGCCGATGCGACCGGTGATCACCAGTGGATCCATACCGACACCGAGCGCGCGAAGACCGACTCTCCTTTCGGCGGGACCGTCGCCCACGGCTACCTCACCCTCGCGCTGCTGCCGGCGCTGATGGCGCAGATCCTCAACGTCGAGAGCATTTCGATGGTGGTGAACTACGGTACCGACCGCGTGCGCTTGCCCGCGCCGGTGCCGGCCGGCTCGAAGTTGCGGCTCAAGGCCGAATTCAAGAGCGTGCGAGAGATCCCGAGCGGGGCGGCTCGCGTCGTGATGGCCTTTTCCCTCGAGATCGAAAACGGTTCAAAACCGGCCTGCAGCGGCGATGTGGTCTACGTCTACTACCCCTGAGGAAACCACGTGAAGATCGCGCTGTTCCAGCCGAACCCCACCGTCGGCGACCTCGAGGGCAACCGCAAAAAGGTCGCCGAGGCGGCAGCTCGCGCTGCGGACTTCGGAGCCGACCTGCTGTTGGCGCCCGAACTCGTCCTCACCGGATACCCGCCGATGGATCTCCTCCAAAGAGATGGCTTCGTGCGCGATCAGATCCGAGAACTCGAGAAACTAGAGGCTTCCTCTCGCGCGGTTCCCATCGTGCTGGGCGCGGCGATCCCAACCGCTGAGGCCGATGCGAAGCGCTTGTGGAATGCCGCGGTCGTCCTGGCCGAGGGGCGCGAGTACACGCTGCGGCCCAAAACACTGCTTCCGAACTACGACGTCTTCGACGAACGTCGGCACTTCTCGGCGGCGACCACACGAAGCCCCGTCACGCTCCCCGGTAGCAGCACTGCACTCGGCCTGGCCATCTGCGAGGACGCCTGGGCGCCGGATCTCGGCTACACGGTCGATCCCGTGGCCGAATTGGTCGAGGCGGGGGCCTCGTTGATCCTCAATCCGTCGGCTTCGCCCTGGCATGTGGGCAAGGCCTCGGAACGACGCGCGATGCTCTCGCTTCGCGCCGCGGCGAATCGAACCCCGATCGTGTTCGTCAACCAGGTCGGCGGAAACGACGAGCTGATCTTTGACGGAGGCTCCTTCGTGCTCGACGCCGAGGGCCGCTGCACCGGGGCGTTGCCCCTCTTCGAGTCGGCCTTCGCGATCTTCAATGTTCCCACCGAGGGCCCCGCGAAAATCTCGGAGCCGAGCCTCGGCGACCTGGACTCGGTCGCGGAACTCGAGTCGGGCCTGGTGCTCGGCATCCACGACTACTTCCACAAGCAGAGCCTGCCTCCGAACGCGGTGATCGGGCTCTCGGGGGGCATCGACTCCGCCGTCACCGCGCACCTTGCGGTCGAGGCACTGGGCCCGGATCGCGTGTTGGGCGTCGCGATGCCCGGACCCTTCTCTTCGAGTCACAGCGTCGAGGATGCGCTCGACCTCGGGCGCAACCTCGGGATCGAAGTAAAGCAGGTCGATATTCGCCCGCTCTTCGACGCGTACCTTGGAATTTTTCGCGATCTCTTCGGTGCCCAGGAAGACTACGGACTCACCCAGCAGAACATCCAGTCGCGCATCCGCGGCAATATCCTGATGGCGATTTCCAACCACGATCAGCGCCTGGTTCTCGCCACCGGAAACAAGAGCGAGCTGTCGCTCGGATACTGCACGCTCTACGGGGACACGGTGGGGGGGCTCGCGGTACTCGGAGACGTCTACAAACGCGATGTCTATGCCCTGTCCGGGCGGGCGAATGTGAACGGCGAAAAAATTCCGCTCCGCACGATCGAGAAACCGCCGTCAGCCGAACTCGCTCCAGGTCAGTTTGACGAGAACGATCTGCCGCCCTACGAGATCATCGATGCCATCCTCTCGCAAGCCATCGAGGGCGAAGTGGGCGGTCGCGGGGTCGAGGCCGTGGCACGCGAAAACGCCGACACTGCACGCGAGGTCATTCGGCGTCTCGACCGCAACGAGTACAAGCGTCGCCAGACTCCGCTGGTCCTCCGGACTTCACGCAAGGCCTTCGGCTCGGGACGGAGACTCCCCATCGTCCATCGCTACGAGTCGTGAAGCGGGCTTCAGGGTGCCGCAGCGGCAGCGGCTTGCCGCACGTTCTCGGCGCGCGAGCCCCGGGGCCCTTCCTGGACGACGTACTCAACAGCGTCCCCCTCGGAGAGACCGTCGTAGTCCGCGGCATTCAGGCCCGAGCGATGGAAAAAGACTTCCTTGCCGTCCTCGCCCCGGATAAAGCCGAAGCCGCGATCTCGTACCATCTTTTTGATCGTCCCGCGGCACTTCGGGCCGGTGGGAGCCGGCGGAGCCGCGGTGGCCTGGCGACGGCGACCTCGACCACGGCCGCGCGGCGGACCGCTTCGGAAGCGGTCGGAGGCGACAAACTCTTCGCAGAAGAGGTGGGTCGGAACGGTAAGATCCTGAAGACCCGTCTGTTCCGGGGAAAGCAATACCTCGCCCTCGTCGAGATCGACCACGCTGTAGCGAAGCCCGGTGTTCTTGTGGGTCACAAGCAGGCCGGATTCGATCTCTTCGAGTGAGAGCATGCAGAGGACCTCATAACGCTGCAAAAACGGCCCGGGCGGCTTGCGCGCACCCACCGATTTAAGCCGTGGCCCCTCGGCCCGGAAGCCGCGAGGGCAGGCGAACCTAGGGGATGTCGGGAGCGCGGTCAATCGACCCAGGCCAGGAGCCGATGTCATGAAAATACCCAGATCTGTAAAGCGGCTCGCGGGCAGCGTGCTCGTCGCCGGATGTGCCGTGCTGATCGCCGCGGGCGCCGTTCACGCGGGCGAGCGGGCGAAGCCGAAGCTGCGCGTGGGCACGAGCGGCGACTATGCCCCCTTCAGCATGGCCTACGGCGACCGTGTCGCGGGAAGCTGGACTCCCCAGGGCCTCGACATTGCAGTGGCGCAGGCCTACGCCCGCGATCGCGGCCTGGAGATCGAGTGGGTCCCCTTCCGCTGGCCCGATCTGCGAAGAGACCTCGCCGGCGGGCGCTTCGACGTCGCGATGAGTGGCGTCACCCAGCGCCCGGAACGCTCGCTGGTGGGCCGCTACACGATCCCCGTTGCCATCGCAGGGGCGGTGGCCCTGGTGCGTGACGCCGGGCGCTTCCGCGAGCTTTCCGACCTCGATCGCGAGGGTGTCGTGATCGGAGTCAATCGCGGGGGCCATCTCGAGCGCGTCACGCGTGAACGCTTTCCCGCGGCACAGATCCAGGCGGTGGCCAAAAACGATGCCGTCCCCGACCTGCTCATCGCCGGCGAGGTGGACGCGGTCATCACCGACACCTTCGAGGCGCCCCATTGGCAACTGGGGCACGAGCATCTCGAACGTCGCGGGCCCTTCACCCGCGACACCAAAAGTTATCTGGTGCGAGTCGACCGCGAAGACCTGGCCCGGGATCTCGATATCTGGCTGCTCGAAGCCGAAGCCGATGGCACCCTCGACCGCCTGCGGCGCATCCATCTCGGTCGCGCCGCAAGGCCCAGACCGGCGTCTGTGCTGATGGCACTGCTCGCGAGTGTCGACGAACGACTCTCCCTGATGCCCCTGGTGGCGGCCTCGAAGGCCGCCAGTGGGAGCCTGCTGACCGACTCCGCACGCGAAACCCAGGTGCTGGATCGCGCAGTGGCCCGGTGCATCGCGGAAGCGCACACCCTCAAGACCCACGCGCCGGCCCCCGCCGCCGTCCGCGCCTTCTTCGAAGCGCAGATCGCAGCCGCGAAAACGCTCCAGCAGCAGATGCCAACCGATGCGGGTCCCCAGCCCGGTGCGTCCCTTGACCTGGTCCGCGATCTTCGTCCCGCCCTCGACCGCATCGGCGACCGCCAGGCGTTCCTACTGAATCAGCTGCCCCGCGACCTCGAGGCCGCGCGGGTCCAAAAGCGAACTCGTGAGGCGCTCGCGTTCCTGGGCCTCCCGATCGGATCGATCGACGCCATCGCCGACGGCATCGTGGCGGTTGCCCACGCGCAGACCACAGTCGACGAAGCCACCCTGCCGCGGCGCGTGCTCGATCAATAGAAGGCGCAGCGCGTGCGATGACGCGGTTCGGCCTTCATCTCGGGGCTCTGCCCCCTCCTCCACAGGTGACCGTCGAGTTCGCGCGGTCTCATGCCGGTGGAGCCGAGGGCTTCGGCCATCAACTCGACCGCGTGGACGGCGCTCGCGCGGATCTCGACTTCTTCCGGGCAGCCCACCTCGAGGTCTTCCCCCGCATTGATTCGCGCGAGGAGTTCGGGCGTGTAGTGGAGCACACCGGCCCGGCGCAGAACGTGGGGAACCAGATTGTCCGCAAAGAGCGTGAGTTCGTCGATGTCCTCGAAGTGCCCGAAGGATTCGCCGGCGAAGGCTCGATGCAGGTCCGACGCAGTGATCTGGGCGCGCTTATAGAAGGGGATATCGAGCCCGGCATAGCGCCCGACATCGCGGTAGAAGGGCATTTCGAGCAGGCATTCCACGAGCGATTCCGCGCAGCCGTCGGCGTGTTCCAAGCAGCGCGCGAAGCTTCCGTCGAAGCGTTCTTGCAGCCATCGACCGAGATCGCGAAGAGCCCGGGTGTAGAGCGTCATCAGTTCCAGGACGGCAGGGTCGGCTAAGACCTCCTGCTGCCCGAGGACCTCTGCGCACTCGGAAACCCGGAAGTTCGAGAGTTCCGCTGCGCTGTAGGCACCGCGGTCCTCGAAGCGCTCCCGGAGACCGGTCGCAACACTGAGGTAACCCGAGAGGCTTCCGCGTTTCTGGAGGTGGGGAAACCAGCCCGAACCGAAATTGATCGCATCGAGGGTCACCACAAAGGCGAGTGTGGTCTCGGCGTCGCCGAGACGTGTCGCTCCCGGATCGAGGTCGTCGTCGGGAGGCTCTGCAGCCGCGATTTCGCGGGCCAACTCCCCAGCGCGATCGACATCGATCAAAACCGACTCGGCGCGGCGGCTGACTTCCGCCGACCGCTCTCGAATCGTTCCAAAGAGCGTCACGAAGAACTGCCTACCGTCCGCGCTCAGCCGCCCTGGCGGAGCAGGTTGAGCGCCGACCCCGCACGGAACCAGGCAATCTGATCTTCGTTCAGCGTGTGCGTGACCTGCACGCGATCTTCGCTCCCGTCTTCGTGGTGGAACCAGACTTCGATCGGTACGCCGGGCTCGAGGGAGGAGAGACCCAGAACGCTCACCCGGTCGGCCTCCTGCACCTTTTCGTAGTCGTCGGGGTTCGCAAATTCGAGCGGGAGAACTCCCTGCTTCTTGAGATTGGTCTGGTGGATGCGCGCGAAACTGCGAACGATCACCGCGGCGCAACCGAGATGCCTCGGCTCCATGGCGGCGTGTTCCCGGCTGCTGCCCTCGCCATAATTCTCGTCGCCTACCACCACGAAGCGGAGCCCTTCGGCCTTGAGATGACGCGCCACCTTCGAGAAGGCCACGGCCTTCTCGCCCGAAAGCGGATCACTGCCGGTCCCGGCGTCGCCGGTGAAGGCGTTGATCGCGCCCGAAAAAACGTTGTCGCTGATGTTGTCGAGGTGCCCGCGAAAGCGCAGCCAGGGACCCGCCGGCGAGATATGGTCCGTCGTGCACTTCCCCCTGGCCTTGAGCAGGAGCGGCAGGCGTTCGAAATCCTCGCCGTCAAAGGCCGCAAAGGGCTCGAGCAACTGAAGGCGCTTGCTGTCGGGACGCACTTCGACGCTCACACCGCTGCGACTCTCGGGCGGCTCTTCGTAGCCCTCGCGCGAAAAGACGAAGCCGTTTTCGGGGATCTCGGGGGCCGGCTGGGGCGGCTCGAGCCGGAACTCGCCGCCGCCCTCGCACGGGATCGGTTCGGCGAGGGGGTTCCGATCGAGGCGGCCCGCCAGCGCGAAGGCCACCACCACCTCGGGGCTCCCGATGAAGGCGAGCGTCTCGGGGTTGCCGTCGTTTCGCTTCGGGAAGTTCCGGTTGTAGGAGCTGATGATCGAATTGGGCACACCGGCCTCGACGTCATCGCGCCGCCATTGTCCGATACACGGGCCACAGGCGTTCGCCAGCACCAGCGCCCCGATCGCCTCGAGGTCGCTCAGCTGTCCGTCGCGCTGGATCGTCTTGTGGATCTGCTCGGACCCCGGCGTGCAGAAGAGCTTCGTGCGTGCCCGGACTCCCGCCGCCACGGCCTGCCGCGCCACGTCGGCGGCTCTCGACATGTCCTCGTAGGAGGAGTTGGTGCAGCTTCCGATCAGCGCCGACGAAAGCTCGGGCGGGTAGCCTTCCTTCGCGACCGCGGCGGCCATCTTCGAGACCGGACGTGCCAGGTCCGGTGTGTGCGGACCCACGACATAGGGCTCGAGCTTCGACAGGTCGATTTCGACGATCTCGTCGAAGAAACTCCCGGGGTCCGCCTCGACCTCGGGATCGGGCCGCAGCAGGTCGCTCTTCGCGCGAGCCAGCTCCGCCAGATCGGAACGCTCTGTGGCCTCGAGGTAGAGCGCCATGCGCTCGTCGAAGGGAAAGATCGAGGTGGTGGCGCCCAACTCCGCGCCCATGTTGGTGATGGTGGCCTTGCCGGTACAGCTGATCGCTTCGATGCCCGGGCCGAAGTACTCAACGACGCGATTCGTTCCGCCCTTTACCGTGAGCATCTCGCACACCTTCAGGATCACGTCCTTCGGTGCGGTCCAGCCGCTGAGTGCGCCGAAAAGATGTACCCCGACGAGCTTCGGGTAGAGAACCTCCCAGGGGTAATCGGCCATCACATCGACCGCGTCGGCCCCGCCAACTCCGCAGGCGAACATCGCCAGACCACCGGCGTTGGGGGTATGCGAATCGGTCCCGATCATCATTCCACCCGGAAAGGCGTACTTCTCGAGCACGACCTGATGGATGATCCCTGCGCCAGGTCCCCAGAACCCGATCCCGTAACGCGCCGAACAACTCCGGAGGAAATCGTAGACCTCGTCGTTGGTGGCGCGCGCCTCCTGCATGTCGTCACCCGCGCCCCGGTAGGCCTGGATCAGGTGGTCACAGTGCACCGTCGTCGGGACCGCCGTGTCTTCGCGCCCAGCCTGCATGAACTGCAACAACGCCATCTGCGCCGTCGCATCCTGCATGGCGATCCGGTCCGGCCTCAGCTGCAGGTAGCTCTCTCCGGGCGTGAGTTCCTGCGTGGCAGGGTCCGCAAGGTGCCCCAGCAGGACCTTCTCGGCGAAGGTGAGCGGTCGGCCCAGGCGCTCGCGCACGACGGCAAGCCGCTCTTCGATCTTCTGGTAGGCGCCGCGAACGAAGTCCGGCGACGTTTCGATTTCGGACATGGGAGAGAGCCTCCTCGAAGGTCGTGCGCGGTGGAGGCCTTTGCCTAACCGCGCGAAAGGGTGGCAGCGAGTTCCGCGAAGAGGTGCGCCGTTGCATGGATCGACTTGCGGAAGTCGCCGAGATGAAGGCTCTCGTTCTCGCCGTGGGCGTTACAGACCGGATCCTCGAGTCCCAAGAGTAGCGCAGGGACGCCACCGAGGGCTTCGGCAAAGGGGCCCACGAAGGGAATCGAACCGCCGCACCCGATGTGGATCGGCGCGCGTTCGTAGCCCGCTGCCAGCGCCCGGTGCGCGGCATCGAAGGCGGGCCCGCGGGCATCGGTCTGCCAGCCACCCGAGGCCGCCTTTACCTCACACCGCACCTCTACACCGAAGGGCGGATCGGTTTGCAACGCTTCGAGCAGACGGTCCCGGGCCCTTTCTGCGTCCTGGCCCGGAGCGAGGCGGAGGCCCACGCGGGCGCTCGCCCGGTCGATCAGTTGGTTGGCGGCGCCCGCAAGGGGCATCGCCTCCAGCGCATTGATGGCGATCGCGGGCCGCAGCCAGAGACGCTCGTAGACCGATTGCGACGCGCGCCCGAGCAGGCGCGCGCTTGCAGGGAGGCCCGCGTCGCGGCGAAAGGCCTCGGCGTCAAAGGGGAGAGCCGCCAGCCGGTCGCGGGTTTCCGGGCTCGGTTCGGGAACGTCGTCCTCGAGACCCTCGACCGCCGGGCTGCCCTCCGCGTCGACGAGACGACCGAGCAGGGCGGTGAGCGCCGTGGCCGCGTCGGGAACTGCGCCGCCCCACATCCCGCTATGTAGCGGGTGATCGAGCGCGCGTACGTGCACGTCGACCACCACGAGTCCGCGCAGGCTCGTCGTGAGCGACGGCGTGCCGGTTTCGAGGTTGGCCGTATCCGAAAGTACGATGACGTCGGCGTCGAGGCGTTCGCGGTAGCGCAGAAGGAAATCGCGGAGATGGGACGAGCCGATCTCCTCCTCGCCCTCGACGACGATCTTCAGGTCGACCGGGAGCCGCCCCTCGGTCTCGAGCCAGGCCGTGATCGCGGCGATGTGCGCGACGATGCCCGCCTTGTCGTCCACCACGCCGCGGCCGTAGAGACGACCATCTGCGCCGCGCATCGGCTCGAAGGGCGGCGAGCGCCACTGATCCAGGCGGCCCGGCGGCTGCACGTCGTGGTGCGAGTAGAGCAACACGCGCGGCGCGTCTTCGCTGGCGCCCGCCCACTGCGCCACCACGTAGGGGTGGGCGTCACCGGGGCGCAGCACCTCGACTCCAGTGAGGCCCGTCGCCTCGAGCAACTGCGCAACGGCGTCGGCCGATCGCACGACCTCGGCGGGATCGAAGCCCGACGCCGAAACACTGGGAATCCGCGCCAGCGTCTCGAGCTGTGCGACGCTGTTTTCGAAATTCGCATCCACTGCGCGCGTGACGGCATCGGGGGCGGGCATGCGAAATCAAAACTAGCACGCGGCTCAGGATCGGCGTTAGCATCCACGTCATGCAGCCGCGATCGCGTCGCGCGAGTGGGTCCGACGACATCGATCTCCATGTGCTCGAATGGAGTTCGGATGGTGTCCCGATGTTGCTGGTGCACGGTTTCGGAAACGACGCCCACATCTGGGACGATTTCGCACCCGAGGTCGCGCCCTACTACCGCGTCTTTGCGATGGATCAGCGCGGCCACGGCGACTCGGCCTGGCCGCTTCACGGCGAATACGAGTACGAGCACCTCGCGGCGGACATCGAAGGCGTCTGCCATTCGCTCGGCTTCGAGCGACTGGTGCTCGTTGGGCACTCACTCGGCGGGCGCGCGGCGATGCTCTTCGGCGGCGAACACCCCGAGCGACTCGCCGGTCTGGTGATCGTCGATTCGGCCCCGGAGATCGACGCGCGCGGCAGCACCCGGATCCAGATGGAAGTCGGCGAACACCGGGACCCCTCCTTTGGCAGCGTCACCGAGTACGAACAACTCCTCGTCCACAACTACCCGGCAGCAAGGCCGGCGGCGATTGCGCGCATGGCACGGAGCAACCTGAAACAGCGCGAGGACGGGCGTTACATCCTGAAGATGGACCCGGCCCTGCGCGGGGCGGTGGGAGGGATGCCCTCGGCGGTGGAACGCGCGGCGCGCGAAGAACGCAACAGCGCGGCCCTGTGGGAAGCCCTCGGCAAAATCCCATGCCCCACACTCGTGGTGCGCGGAGCGGCTTCGGACATCCTCGGAGCCGAAGTAGCCGACCGCATGGCGGACGACGTGCTCGCAAAGGGCCAACTCGCCGTGATCCCCCAAGCGGGCCACTCGGTGATGACCGACAACCCCGAAGGCTTTCGCGATGCCGTCCTCGACTTCGCCGTAGGAGATCGCTAGCCCCCCGTGGGGCTCTGTAAAGCAGGAGCCGCACCGGCTTTCGCTAGCATCGCGCTGACCAGTTCGTCGCCTTTCGCTGTCCCCTCGCGCGACGCCTCCCGCAACCGCCGTCACTTTCGAAGGCCCGAGGAACCCGTCGTGCGCGCATCGACGATTCCCACCTGCATTGTCGCGATCGCGATCGGCCTGCAGGCCGCTTCGGTCGTCGCGCAGACCACCGCTGCGAAGCCACATCCGGCGATCCCGGTGGTCGAGGCACTGCACGCTTCGATGCTCGACACCATGAAGAATTCGGAGACGCTGGGCTATTCGGGGCGCTTCGAAAAGCTCGGCACAGCCCTGGGGCGCTCCTTCGATCTCGCCTTCATGGCGCAGAAGGCAGTCGGGCGAACCTGGAAAAAATTCACACCCGCCGAACGGACGCACTGGCTCGCGAGCTTCGAGCGCCTGACCGCCGCGAACTACGCCGGCCGCTTCACCGGATTTTCCGGGCAGTCCTTCGAGACCAATGGCGTGGAGCCGTCCTCCCACGACACTCTCATCGTCCGCACACAGCTCCACAACCCCGAGGAGGACGAGATCATCGCCCTCAACTACAGGCTGCGAGAAACACCCGCCGGCTGGCGCATCATCGACGTCTACCTGAACGGAACGGTCAGCGAACTCGCCCTGCGCCGCGCGGAATACTCCTCGCTGATCAAGCGGGACGGCTTCCAGAGCCTCGTCGAAAGCGTCGACCGTCGCGTCGCCGAGCTCTCAGCGGTCCACTAGCCCGCCGCGACTTCGTCCGCACGGTGCAGCGAGCATCCCGACCTGAACCTTCAGGGACCGAAGTCGCTCCCCGCGCGGCGACCTTCTCGCCGATCCCAGACCTCGGATTCGCGGTTCTGCCACCAGGCACTGCGAAGCGTCGAGTAGTAGTCGAGGGAAGATTCCTCGAGCGCCTTCACCTTCTCGAAGTGCTCGTCGCGCAAGGCGAGACCCATCCCGCCGCCGTAGTAGATCAAGGCGAAGGGCCCAATGATGTAGGTGGCCGGGTTCATGCCGAGATCGACGGCTGTCCCGAAGCCATCGCGCACCGTGGTCGGCCCGAAGAGCGGAACCATCACGAAGGGACCGCTGGGCACCTCGGCCAGCGCCAGCGTCTGGCCGAAATCCGAAGTGTGGCGCTCGAAACCGATATCCTTCGCCACATCGAACAGGCCACCGAGCCCGACGGTCGAGTTCAGGATCAGCCGCGTCAGCGTGATGCTTGCATCCTCCCATTCGAGTTGGAGCACGTCGTTTGCGAAGACCGACGCCGCACCGAGATTCGACATGAAGTTGCGGAAGCCCTTGCGCACCGGCCTCGGCACGACCCTTCGGTAGCCTCGGGTGATGGGATCGAAGACGTAGCGGTCCACCTGCTGGTTCATCCCCAGCACGCGTCGGTTGGTCTCCTCGAGGGGGTCGGAAACTTCGAGCGCGGCCTGGTCGTCCCAGTCTTCGTCAAACAGCGGATCCGGCACCCGGCTGGCCGGGCCGTCGGTCTCGAAACCGTGGGCGATTCGAGGCGCCAGCCCGCCGTCGGCCAGGGCCAAAGCCAGCAGAGCCGCTAGCAATAGCTTTCGCGGGGCGCGCTGCATCGGTGGGTCAGATCCTCCGGACAAACCGCGAGCGAGTCTACCGATGCGCGCTCGGCCCGGCCAAGTCTGCAAAGAGAATGCTCTCGGCGAAATAAAGGCCGTTTCAGAACAAAATTGTCCCCGAGGGTGCAGAAGACCGGCAGCTTCTTCCGGGCGGCGGGCGGCTGTAGTAAATTGGGGCGCCCCGTTCGTCGCGGGTCACTCATCCCCCCGGACCCCCCTCTCGGAAAACCGAGACAAGCGTGATGGCAGCCACGCGTTCGCTGCCGCAGCCAGGGAGAAAGAGTCCGGATCCGTCGCAGCCCGATGCGGCGCGGGCTTCCCTCTGAAGGGGATTCGTTGGACGTTTTTCAGAAATGCACTGATTTCACGCTCTCGCGCGAACTGCGACGGGAGAATCTCTACGCCTACTACCGTCCGATCGAATCGGCGCAGAGCCCCGTAGTGACCCTCGCCGGCCAGAAGGTCGTGATGCTCGGCTCGAACAACTACCTGGGCCTCACCGATCACCCCGAAGTCAAGCAGGCCGCCGCCCGGGCGCTCGAGCACTACGGGACCGGCTGCGCGGGGTCGCGCCTGCTGAACGGCACCCTCGACATCCATGTCGAACTCGAAGAACGCCTCGCTGCCTTCATGCAGACCGAGGCCGTGCTTTCGTTCTCGACCGGCTACCAGGTCAACCTCGGTGTCCTCTCCTGCCTGCTCGGACGGCACGACATCGCCTTCCTCGACAGCCTCGATCACGCCTGCATCATCGACGGGGCCCGCCTCGGCTTCGGAAAGACGCTGAAGTACCGCCACAACGACCTTGTGGATCTCGAGGGGAAGCTGGAACGCGCTCCTAGCGAAAACGGAAAAATGATCATCGTGGATGGCGTGTTCTCGATGGAGGGCGACATTGCCGACCTCCCCGGGCTCGTGACCCTCAAAAAAAGTTACGACGCGCGGCTGATGGTCGACGATGCCCACGGGATCGGCGTACTCGGCGCCAACGGTCGAGGCACCGCAGAACATTTCGGTGTCGAACACGATGTCGATCTGGTGATGGGGACCTTCTCGAAATCGCTTGCGGCGATTGGCGGCTACATCGCCGGCGACGAAGCGGTGATCGACTTCATCCGTCACCACGCCCGCAGCCAGATCTTCTCTGCGGCGCCACCTCCGGCGAGCGTGGGCGCCGCGATGAAGGCCCTCGAGATCGTCCAGAGGGAGCCCGAACGCCGCAAACGGCTGTGGGAAAACACGGCCTACATGAAGCGCGAGCTGGATGCTCTCGGCTACGACACCGGCGACTCCGATTCTCCGGTGATCCCGCTGGTAGTCGGCGAGGACGTCACGGCCTTCCGCATGGCCATCCGCCTCCAGGAACTCGGCGTGTTCGTGAACCCCGTGATCACGCCGGCGGTTCCCAAAGGTCGCGCGATGATCCGGACCTCGTACATGGCCACGCACACACGCGAGCACCTCGACCGCGCACTCGACGCCCTCTCGAAGGCCGGCACCGAACTCGGCGTTCTCTAGGGTGCGTGTCGGGTTCGCGATCCTCGCGCTGCTGCTCGCGGCGAGTTGCCATTCCTCCTCTCCCACCCGCAACACCGCCGAGCGGACCCGCGAGCTGATCTGCCGGGAGGGTGCGAAGCGCTCCTGTGCGGCGCTGTCCGCGGAGGACAGCGATTCCTACGCCCTCCACCAATGCATCGCGAAGCGGGCCTGGGACTGCATCATGGACCAGACGCCCGCAGACATGCAGGAGCGTTACGCCCCGGAACCCGTTCCCGGGCCTTCCTGAGCCCGATCCAGCGCCAGTTGATGGCGGCCCACGAGGTCGGTAACGAACTGCCGGGCCGTGCGCCCAGACCGGCTCGCGCGCCGCAGCGCCCAGGCGAGAGCCTCCTCCCGCACATCGTCCGGGGCGAGATCCACTTCCGCCCGCTCGAGATAGTGTTGAACGATCGCGAGGTAGGTCGCCTGGTCAAAACCGTGGAAGCCGAGCACCAGACCGAAGCGATCGGAGAGAGCGAGTTTCTCCTCGCTGGCTTCGCCGAGGTGCAACTCGCCGGCTTCATCGATCCGTGCCTCGCGGTTCTCCTCCATGCTCTCGGGAAGCAGGTGGCGTCTATTGCTGGTGGCCAGCAGGCAGACATTCGACGGCGGGGCTTCCAGCCGACCGTCGATGGCCGCCTTGACCTCCCGGAATCCGCTTTCGCCCGCGCCAAAAGAAAGATCGTCACAGAAGACGATAAAGCGCTGCTCGCGGGCCCTTGCCAGGGCGGCGAGCACCCGGGGGAGTTCCGCAAGGTCTTCCTTCAGGATCTCGACGACTCGAAGCCCCCGATCCCCGTAGCGCGTGAGCAATCCCCGCAGCGCCGACGACTTCCCGGTTCCGCGTTCTCCGTAGAGCAGCACATGGTTGTAGGGATGACCGGCCAGGAACTGTTCGGTGTTGGCAACCAGCGGGGCGATGGCCTCGTCCACCCCTAGTAGATCGTCGAGTTCAAAGGGGGCGGGGTTCTCGATGGCTTCGAAGCGCCCGGGCCCACGTTGCCGATCCCATCGAAAGGCGAGCGCGCGATCAAAAAAACCCGGCTCCGGCGCGGCGCCCACGAGCCCGCGCAGCAGATCCTCGAACATCGGCAACAGGCGTTCGACGCGCTCCAGTATCCGGTTTCGGGTTTCCATACGAGCCGAGTGTAGACTCTCGCCGGATGGGCATCGAGAAGGACGTTTGCGGCGCGCAGGCTTCTCCGAGAAGAGGGGTGGGGCTCTGCGCCGGTTGTCGCTTCGCAAGCGTGAAGGAGAGTGCTCGCGGCAGCGCTTTCTGGCGCTGCGAACGCGCCGACGCGGATCCGGCCTTCCCGCGCTACCCGAGCCTTCCGGTCACGCATTGTGCCGGGTTCGCTTCGAAGGACTAGGCGCTGCGCTCCGGAAGCGGATGACCAATCGTTTCCAGGAAGATTTCGAGGAAGCGGTGGGTGAGCCCCCACACGATGTGACGCTCGGGATCACCGACCCGCAGCCCGGGGAAATCCGTCGACGCCATCGCCGGGTGGCGATAGACGACCTGGCGTTCGGGCTCGAGGAGCGATGCCACCGGAAACCAGAAGACGTCGGCGACCTCCGCATTCGGCACCAGCTCCTGGGGCTCGGTCGCCGCGTATACATGCGCGGAGACAACGAGACCGCCCGAAGGACTGGTCGGTCGTCCGCGCAGGTCGTCGATCTGGCCAAGCCGCTCGGCGACAGAGAGGTCGAGTCCCACTTCTTCGGCGGTCTCGCGCTCCGCGGTCTCGCGCTCATCGCGATCCGACGCATCGAAGCGACCGCCCGGGAAGGCCATCTGCCCGGACCAGAGGTCTCCCTTTCGCTGTGCGCGCTCGATGAACAGGATCGAGGGCGCTGCTTCGGGGCCGCGCAGAAGAATGGCCACCGCGGCCCGGGCCATCCCCTCGCGCGAAACTACCCGCGGTGAGTGTGCGGCCAACCGCGAGCGGATCTCGTCGAGCCTCGGCACGAGAGGGAGGCTAGCGGACACCCGGGGCGTGGGTCCTACGCGAACCACTTGTTCTGCTAGGGTTTGCCACCGCATGGACGCCCGGAGCGCTCTTTCTGCCGAGGCCCGCAATGTCCTCGCCCTGGCTCGCAAGGACCGCAAGGCCGCCACTACTGCGTTGGCCCAGCTATCGCTCGAGGCGCAGCTGGCGGTTGTGTGCGAGGCGCCGGCGAGTGCGCGCGGACTCCTGCTCGAACTCACCCCCCAGCCCGAGGCGCTGATTCCGCGACTCCCCGAGGCGGAGTTCTGTTTCACGCTGAAGGCCATCGGGATCGCCGACGCGGATTGGCTGATCGAGTACGCGACACCGGAGCAGATCGTCGCGGCGGTCGACCTCGACGCCTGGCAGGGAATCGACCCCGACCCGGCGGCCCTCGAACCCTGGATTGCGGCCCTGTCCACCGCCAGCGAGGCGGCCTTGCTGCGCGGAACCCGAGCACTCGATCCCGAACTCCTGGTCCTCTACCTGCGTGACCGCGTCGACGTCTACCTCGACCCGCGCGACGAAGAGTGGCAGGCACCCCCGGGCTTCCAGACGCTCGAGGGCCAGTTCTACTTCGGCGCGAAGCGAGAGAATGACGACGTCGATTCGTTGGCACGATTGCTTCGCATTCTCTTCAGCTCGGACTATTGGCTCTACTACCGGTTGATGCAGGGTGCGATTTGGGAACTCGACAGCGACCTCGAAGAGTGGGCGCGGCGCTGGCGGACGGGTCGACTCCAGGACATGGGCTTCCCCTCGTGGGACGAAGCCATGCGAATCTACGGCTTCCTCCGCCCGGAACAGCGCGCCGAAATCCCGACCGGCAGCCGCCCCTTCGATGCGAGCAGCTGGTCGCTTCCGGTCTGGATGCCCGGGCTTCCCGCCGCCCTCGATTCAACGCACCTCGTCTTCCGCGCACTCGCCGAACTCGAGCCCGAGGAACGACAAGCCTTCTTCTACGCCTTCGTCGCCATCGCCAACGCGGTCGCCATCGCCGATCAATTGCCTCTCGGCGAGCCCGAAACCCTGCCCCGGGCCCTTGACGAAGCGGCGCTCCAGACGAGTCGCGGCCTCGAGTACCTCGCCCGTGAAAACGGTCTGAGCGCCGTCGAGGTGCTGCGCCGGGTCGAAGTCGAACGACTCTTCCGGGTGGGCGCCAATCTCGCCCCGGAGCCGCGAGCGCTCCGGGAGTGATCCCCCGCACGAGAAGAGCCCCGCCGGATCGCTCCAGCGGGGCCCTTCCTGGAAGACGCCCGAAGGCGTCAACACCCAAACCAGCTCAGACGCCGGTCCAGACGGATTCGGACGATCTAGAGATCGACCGCCTTCAGCGTCTTGCGCTTGTTGCCAATCGCACGCGCTTCGGCGCCCTTGATCAGATCGCGAACCACGGCGTCGAGAGCTCCGTAGAACTCAGCGCCGACGTTGCACTTCTTGGTCGCTTTCTTCGTGCGCGTCTTCGAGATGATCAACTCGGCGGGCTTTCCGCGCCGTGCTGCCTTCTTCTTACCGGCCTTCTTCTTCTTCCTGGCTGCCATTCTTGTATTCCCCCAAGGTTCGTCGTCCGCGGGCGCGGGAGCCAAAGGCTTCCACCGAAACGACGCACCCCAAGTTGGGTACCGGTTGCCATCCCTCCCCCCTAGGTTGGGCGACGTGCCGGACTCCGTTTCAATCCGATCAATCGACGCGACGACGGCGATCCCAATCGCGACCCCATCCCCGCATCGGTCGCCGAGCATAAGCGTTCGGAGCCGGGCATAAAACCCCAAAATGCCCGGAGAGCCGCCGAAAAGGCCGAATTCGGGGTTTTTCTTCGATCGCAACCCGGTCGATCAGGCGATTGAGCCGGGTTCGCGGGACCGATAGCCTTTGGCCCGGTGCAAAGTGAACACTTCGAATCCGAACGCATCCCGGGTATCCGCCTGCATGCACTCCACTGGGGAGAGCGGGGCCAACGTCCCCTGGTCCTCCTCCACGGCGGCGGTGCGAACGCCCACTGGTGGTGCCACCTGGCCCCCGACCTCACCCGAAACACCTCTGTCGTGGCCCTCGACTTCCGTGGGCACGGCGCCTCCCGTTACCCCGAAGAACTCGAAGTGGGTGCCTTCAACAACGATCTCGAAGGGCTCCTCGACCACCTCGGTCGGGAAGACGCCATTCTCGTGGGCCATTCGATGGGGGGTGCCATTGCCCTCGATCACGCGGCCCGTCACCCGCAGATTCGTGGGCTCGCACTCCTCGACGTCTCCGCGGGAGCCAGCCGGCGCTCACGGCGGGTGGCACGGCTCGCGCTCATGCTGCGCCGCACCTACGCCACACGCGAAGAAGCGGTCGCCCGCTTCAACTTCCTGCCCCGGGCGCGCGGGGCCGACGAAGCGCTACGTGCCTCGATTGCCAGGGCTTCGGTCTGCGAAACCGACGACGGTCGATATGGATTCGCCTTTGATCCCCGCTGGTTCGGGATACCGTCGCGCCCACGCCCCGATCTCTCCCGGGTGACCTGCCCGACACTGCTGATCCGCGGCCAGGCAAGCGAGTTGCTGACTCCCGACGGCGCCACCGCCCTGCTAGGCGAACTGCCGAACGCGGAATTCGCAGAGATCCCGGGGGCCGGGCATCACGTCCAACTCGAGCAGCCCGCGGCCGTCCTCGGTGCATTGCAGCGCTTCCTCGAACCCCTGGTCTAGAGGGACACCGCCGCAGCGCATCGGGCGCTCTCGCGAATCGGCACCGCGGCGATTACCGAAGGGGCAGCCCCTCGAGTACCGCGGCCTGCTGCCAGACGCGCACCCCGGGACGAAAGGCCTGCCAGGCAAACCAGTAGGCTTCGATCACGGTGCACTGATCGCCGGCGTCGTGGAAGAAAGTCGCCGACGCGGGGTCGTAGGCCACGCGCAAGCGAACGCCGCCTACCTCGTCTACCACCCGGCCCCCCGCCGCGGTGACCAGCGAGGACAGGAACGCTCGCTCGTCGCCACCACAGCTAACCCCCAGCACGATTTCCTTCGGGTGGAAACGCGGATCGACGTCGCCTACCGGAAAGGGAATGCGGGGCGATGACCAGTAGGCCGAGAACGGGCTGAAGCGGTAGTCGATCTGCTTGAGTAGCGGTCGTTCTAGAATCTTCGTTTCGGGATGCGTCTCGGCCCAACTCGCCAGGGCACGCTTCACGATCCGAACGCGACGCCATTTAGCACCGGCAAGCGGACCCGCGACGGCGCGCCCCTCGATCGGAAGCCACAGACTTTCGGTCTGTCGGTCGTAGAGCAGGCAATGCCCGCGGTAGACCAGGCCCGACACGCCAAAATCGAGCATTCGTCCATCGACTTCACGCTCGAAGGCCAGGGGGATCCCGGCGATCGGGTCCCAGATGACCACCACCGCGTGCTCCCCAACGCGATCGTTGACGACCTGGTGATAATCGAGCAGGTGCTCGGGGTAGGCGCGCGCCTCTCCCGCGAGCACGAGGCCGAGAACGGCGTTCTCCGGAGCCACCCAGCGCGCCGCCGCTTCGAGGTCCACAAAGCGCGGCGCATCGACGGCACGGGCTCCATCGCGCGCCGTTCCGCGCAGGATCTGGTCCACGGGCACCCGAGAATCGCTGAGATCAAAGCCGTTCCGTGACGGCGTGTCCCCGGCTCCGGCGAGTGACGTCACGAGCAAAGACGACAGCAGGAGCGCGAACGCCCAGGAGAGAATGCCGCGGCTATCGATCACCCAGCACCTTCGCGACGCTGGTCTGGAGGATGTCGAGAAGGCGATCGAGATCTTCGTCGGGAATATTGATCGAGGGCGTTACGTAGACCACGTTGCCGAGCGGGCGCAGGTAGGCGCCGCTTGCGAGGGCCTCGGCGTAGACTCGCCATCCCACGTCCGAGAGGTAGCCCGAGTCGCCCTCGAGGTCGCAGGCACCGATCATGCCGAGCGATCGCGTGGCGGTGACGCCACTCCACCCCGACATTTCCGCGAAGGCTCGCTCGATCCTCTGAGCCTTCGCCTGCGCCGAAGCGATGATGTCTTCGTCCCTAAAGACGCGGAGGACTTCGCGAGCGACCGCCGCGCCGAGGGGATTCCCGCAGAAGGTGTGGCCGTAGTAGAAGGCACGCGAGGCCTCGCCCAGGAAACCCTCGAAGATGCGCGGCGTCGCCAGGGTCGCGGCCATCGGAAACATGCCACCCGAAAAGCCCTTCGCCGTGCAGAGAATGTCCGGCGAAATCCCGGCGTGTTGGCTCGCCCACATGCGGCCGGTGCGGCCGTAACCGGTGAAGACTTCGTCGCATACGAGAAAGATGTCGAACTGATCACACAGGCGACGCGCCCCGCGCAGGAAGTCGGCGGAATACATCCGCATGCCCGCGGCCCCCTGCACCATGGGCTCGACCACCAGGGCGGCAATCCGGTCGGAGTCCGCTTCGAATATTTCAGCGAGACGCGCAAGCGCCGCCTCGTGCCCGCCCTCCGACGCGGGCGAGGGGATGTGCTGGCACTCGAGCAGCACCTTCGAGAAGGGGTCGCGAAAAACATCGACGCCCCCCAGCGCGGTGACACCGAGAGTCTCACCGTGGAAGGCTTCCTCGAGGGCCACGAAGGCCACTCGCCGGGGGCGACCGTTCTGTGCCCAGTACTGCAGCGCCAGCTTCATCGCGACCTCGACCGAAGTTGAACCGTTGTCGCTGTAGAAGACGTGTTCGAGACCCGGGGGCGCCACCGCGCAGATCTCCTCGGCGAGTTCCGAAGCCCCGGGATGGGCGATCCCCGCCAGGGCCGTGTGGCAGATCTTTTGCATCTGCGTTTCGAGCGCTTTGGTAAGCCGCGGGTGATTGTGGCCGAGGGTGGCGGTCCACCACGAAGCGTTGCCATCGAGGATCTCGCGACCATCGGCGTCCTCGAGCTTCGAGCCCCGCCCCCGCACCACGACCAGCGGCTCGGTCTCGCGCTGGTAGCGGCTCATCTCTGTGTACGGATGCCAGACCCGCGCCTTGTCCATTGCCACGGTGCGTTCTCTTAAATCGCTCATGCTTGTCTCCTTCCGAACCCGACTGAACTCGACCGAGCACGACTTGAACCCGACCGAGCACGACTGAACTCGACCGAGCCCGACTTGAACTCGACCGAACACGGTCGTCGTAGCTTATGGAGCGACCGAAGCGACGTCGAGGGGCAACTCGATGCTGAAGAGCGCGCCCCCCTCCGGGTTCGCAAGCGCGCGAATGCGCCCGCCGTGGCGTTCGACGATGCCGTGGGAAATCGAGAGCCCAAGGCCCGTTCCCTGGCCCACGGCCTTCGTGGTAAAGAAGGGGTCAAAGACCTGGCTCTGGTGCTCCGGCGCGATCCCCGGTCCGGTATCGAGAATTTCCACGCGAATGCCGGCGAGCGTCTTGCGCGTGCGCAACGTGATCTTGCCGCCGTCGGGCATCGCGTCACAGGCGTTCATCAGCAGGTTCAGCAACACCTGGTCCAGCTGTCCCGGATAGCAGCGAATCAGCGGAATCGGTTCGAAATCGCGAACGACCTCGATGCCCTCGCGCAGGCGCGGCTTCATCAGTGTCAGCGTGCGGTCGAGTTCCTCGCAGAGATCCGCTTCCTGCAATTCGGCCTGGTCCATGCGCGAGAAGGTCCGGAGGTCCTGGACGATTTCCTTGACCCGAAGGGTCCCCTCGCGACTGCGCGAGAGAAGCTTCGAGATCGCCGTCCGGAGGCGCTTGACCTCTTCGGGATCGTCCTCTCCCTTCAGCAATTTGTCGATGTATTCGTCGAGCAACTGCAGATTGGCGTGGACGAAGCCAATGGGATTGTTCAGCTCATGCGCCACCCCGGCGACGAGCTGCCCCAGCGAAGTCAGTTTTTCGCTCTGAATGAGTTGCGCCTGGATCTCACGCAATTCGCGGCTGCGCTCCTCGACCCGCGCTTCGAGATTCTCGTTGAGCTGAGCAATTTCCTCGAAGGCCTTCGCGTTCTCGAGACCGATGGCGCCCTGGTTGGCGAGGGTGCGAAGCAGCTCGCGGTCCGCCACACCAATGCGATCGCCCGTCACCTTCTTTCCGACTGCGATCACGCCGAGCAATTCGTTCCCAAAGAGAATGGGGGTCAGCAGCTCGACCTCTTGCGAATCAAAGAGCCCCTGACACATCTCGCGCCGCGCAGAATCCAGCTCATCCTCGAAATCGATCTTCGCGCACTCCTTCGGCCCGGCAGCCAGACTGGCGCAGAGCGGATGGTTGCGCGCCATCGAGAACGCTTTTGGATCAGGCCAGTCGCCGCGCCAGGCCGCGGGCTCGAGCCGGCGGGTCTCTTCGTCGTAGAGCATCAACATCGCCCGGCGCACGCCCATGGTCGTGGTCAGGGCATCGAGGATCCGATCGCGAATCTCCTCGACCGAAATCACAGAAACCAGCGCGGCCGCCACTTCGCCCACCGCACGGCGGTGACGTGCGCGGTTTCGGTCGAACACCCGGTCGACGACGCTCTGCACCCGAGCGCGAACCGGGTTGAAGGCGAGGATGGCGAAGAAGAGTGCAACCACCTGCACCGATCGGGCAGTGACTCCCGAAAGCAGCACGATCTCGTCGGTGAAGGCAACGAGGCCCGCAAAGGCACCGGTCACCACGAGGCTGGCCACGCCGTAGGCTGCCGAGGAGCGAGCGGCCAGCCGGAAATCGAAGAGTTGCCGGCGCACCATGCCGTAGCTGATGGCCAGCGGAAAGAAGGCCATCGAAAGCAGGCCGACGTACCAGGGCGCCGGGGCCGGGGCGAAGAGCGGCAGGAAGGCGAGCGCGATTCCCGGCAGGAAGCTCACCAGGCCCGCGGCCAGCATCAGGTCGGTGCGCTCGCCCAGCCCAGCCCGATTGGCGCGGCGCCGTTCGGAGGCGAGGATTCCCATCGCGCAGACCGCGACCGCAACGCCGTAGAAGAATGCGATTTGCTCGGGCCAGTCGGTCTGCCAATCGAAGTGAGAGGCCAGGAAAATCGCGATCGAGATCGCGACCGCGCCCAGGTAGGGGATGGCGCGAATGCCCGGGCGCCGCTCGAGCCAGCGCGGCTGCACGGGGTAGGTCGTAAAGAGATGAAAGGACGTCGCTCCGAGCCACGGAAGCACCGCGAGCGCACGCGCACCCGACCAGGGCAGCAGATCGGCCCGCACGCCGGTCGAAAGCACCACCGAAGCGGTACAGCCAAAGAGCAGAAGCGCAAAGGTCTCATCGCGATCAGGACGACCGAGCCAGGCGATCACCACGACGAAAACGTAGACGACGGCCACGGAGAGCAGCCCGACGTGGAGCAGGACGTCGTAGGGGCGCTGCATGGCCGCCGCCGGAAGAGGACGAAGGGCAACGTCGAAGACCTCGCCGCCCGGCCGGCGAACCTCGTAATGATTCGCGACGCCCGCATCGAGATCCATCGGCGACCGCACCACGGCGATCACGGGGCGACCGTCGACCGACAGGACGCGATCCCCCGCACGGATGCCCGCGCGAGTCGCTTCGGGGCTGGTGGCGGCAACGACACCCGCACCGGTGACGAAGCTGAAATCCATCGGCAGCGAGAGGCGCTGCTGGAGGAAGAAGAGCGCGTAGAACGAGGCCCCGATGGCGACACACGCCCAGAGCACTGCGACGACAGCAGTACCGCGCCGGAGCCCGACGGTCGTTTTGCGCTTCATTCCGTCCTGGATGCCGGCGCGGGGGTGGGGGGAAGACGCGCAATCGGATCCGTTTTACAGGATGGCATAGATCGCCGGCGCACCCGAAGCCAAGCCGCCTGTGCCTTTTGGTGCTTCGCGCTACGGGCGCTTTATGGGGCCCGAGAAGCCATCCGGAGGCCCTTCTCGCGACGCGCGGTAGTTGTAGCCGCGCCCGTTCAGCACCACCGGCCCTCCCGGCGGGGTGGCGCCACGCTGGGCTTCCCGCAGCGCACGCCGCACCCTCTGCTCGATCTCAAAAAGCGCCGGTGCGGCGGAGGCTTCCCGGCACGTCGCCGCTCCGCCGACCGTCTCGCTGGCCGAAACGGCGAAAGCCCAAACAGGCAGCGCGAGCGCGACGAGCAACACGAGTGCAGAACGCCTCGAGGCCCCGGCGCAACGGGTGCGCGTGTTACCTTCCGCCATGAGCCACTCATCGGCGCTCAGGGGCCGCGGCTTGAAGCCTGTCCGAGACCTTCTCCGCGCTGCCAGCGAGAACCCGCCACGGCCCGCCGGCGAAGAACGAAACGAGGAACCCGTCCACCATGGCCCACCGTTCGCATCGCCTCGCCGACCCCGAGCGTTCGCTCCTTCTCGTAGTCGACCTGCAGGAGTCGTATCGCGGGAAACTCCACGAAGAGGAACGCACCTTGCGAGCCAATGCGACGCTGATCAAGGCGGCGAAGATCCTCCACATCCCGGTGGTGGTGACCGAGCAATATCCGGAAAAACTCGGCCCCACCCGAAGCGAGATCGAGGAAGTTCTCGAGGCCGAGACCCCCCGGTTCGCGAAGCGAACCTTCTCCTGCTGGGGCCACGCCGACTTGCGTACTCACATCGCGGGAACCGGATGCGACCAGGTCATCGTCACCGGCATCGAAACCCACGTCTGCGTGGGCCAGACGGTGCTCGATCTGATGCGGGCGGATCTTCAGGTCCACGTCCCGCGCGACGCCATGACTTCGCGCTTCGCGCTCGAGGACGCCGCTGGCTGGGAAAAGTTGGTCGCGTCGGGGGCCCTGCCGGCCAGCGCCGAGTCGATCCTCTTCGAGTGGGTGATCGATTCGCGCGAAGCCGAGTTCAAGGCGATCCACGCGCTGGTGGCCTAGGCGGCTGCTGGTTTCGGCGCTGCGAGCGGGCGCCCTTACCCGCTAGTCCGCCACCGCTGTCAGCGGTTCGTAGCGGTTGGCAGCGGTTGGTAGCGGATCATCACGCGCGAGCCGTCGCGCTGGCCCGCGCGCATCTTGTCGCCCCAGCTGCCGATCTCCGCGGGGTACTTCCTCTCGTACTCCGACAGCAACGCTTCGAGCAGGTCCGGATCGCGGCTCACCGAGGCCCGGGCGTCGAAATGCGGCGCGCCGCGAAAGGCCTCGTTGCGGCCGAGCACGCCTTTCCAGCGCCCATGATCGCCCACCCAGAGGCGCGCGCGATCGAGACCCCGGGCCAGTGCCCGCGCCTTCCAGCGCACGCTCGCGACGGTGGTGACCACGGCCCCATCGATCCAGGCGAACCACACCTCGCCGTGACAGGTGCTTTCGGCGCCATCGCGGCGCAGAGGCGAAACGTAGACATAGGGACTTTCGCCAAGGGCCGCGGCGAGATCCGCCGCCGGGCTGCCCTTCGCAGCCTCCGCGTGCGCCCAGCGGGCCTTCAGCCCGGCCGGCGCCAGGACGAGGCCGCCGAGAACCACCAGGCTGCGTTCGAGAAAGGCGCGACGGTCGCAACCTTCGCCCGAGGGGTTGGGAGTCAGATCCCGGAGCCCTGTTCTTGATCCTGATCGTGTAAGCCGCATTCCCGGGTGTCCTCGTTCTCCCACCACCAACGGCCGCCGCGGGGGTCGTCGCCCGGGCGGATCGCCCGGGTGCAGGGCTCGCATCCCACCGAGGGATACCCGCTGCGGTGGAGGCGATTGACCGGCACGTCGTGTTCTCGCACATACTGCCAGACGCGATCCGAATCCCAGTCGGCCAGCGGATTCAGTTTCACGATCCCGTTGTAGGAGGCATCGACGAATGCCTTCTTGGTATCGGTTCGCGTCACCGACTGGTCCCGGCGCAGGCCCGTTACGAAAGCATCGAGGTCGGCCAGCATTCGGCGCATCGGCTCGACCTTGCGGATCTCGCAGCAGAGCTTGCGATTTTCAAGGGATTCGTAGAAGAGATTCATGCCCCGACTGCGGGTCATTTCCTGGACGCGATGGGTCTCCGGGAAGAGCACCTCGACCGGTTTCGCATAGCGCTCCCGAACCCGGTCGATCAGGTCGAAGGTGGCCTGGTGGAGCCGCCCGGTGTCGAGCACGAAAACCCGCGACGCGGGCTCGATCCGGTGCATCATATCGAGCAGCACCATGCCCTCGGGCGCGCCGAAAGAAGCCGAGAGGGCGAGTCGCGGATGGAAATTACCGACCGCCCAGGTCAAGAGTTTCTCGGCGGAGAGACCCTCGAGCGAACCCCCCGCGATCGCCTGGACGACGTCGTCGGAGTGCCGATGCGGCGGCGATGTGAACGCTTCCGTTGCAGGCATGGACTCCACGGGAGTAGGGCCCCAGGGCGTCCAGGGGCGCACGAAAATCGACAACCGCGACACTCGCACGGGTAAATCTTGATTACGTCACCGTAGAGAAAAGCGCAATATCCCTACTATTTTTGTATCTTATAGCGACAGCCCGTCGATCACGCGGACGCCGGCAGCATCGTCGGGGAGTTTTCGAAGCAACTCTGCAAAGGAATCGCCGAGGACGGGATGACGCTCGGCGGCGGCCAGGTCACAGAGCGGGGCCAGGACGAACCGGCGCTGGGGAAGCCGCGGATGCGGCACCTGCAGGCCCATCTCGTCCACCCGGTTGTCGCCGTAGAGCAGCAGATCGAGGTCGAGGCTGCGCGGACCGAAGCGCGGGCCCCCGCGCTCGCGACCGCCGAGTCGCTCGATTTCGAGCAGCGATTCGAGCAGCGCGCGCGCCGCGAGCCCGGTGCGAATCCGCACCACGGCATTCAGGTAGGGGCCCTGGGGAGGGCCCCCCACCGGATCGGTCTCGAAAACCCGGGAAGCGTCGACCCAGTCCGTGTGCGGGAGGTTTCGCAGCGCCGAGCACGCGACCGCCAGATGCTGCTCGCGCTCACCGAGGTTCGAACCCAGGCCCAGCGTCGCGAGCACCCGCGCAGCCCCGTCGCCACTGCCAGTCGCCACGCACTCCTCCGATCGATGCTCTGCCAATCGAGACCCCGGAGGGTACAGCTACACTGGCGCGGTGTCGTCGACGGCCTGCCTGCCCCCGGACCTTCTAACCGCGGTTCCCGGACCGCGATCGCTGGCGCTCGCCACGCGCCTTCGGGCGGTGGAGAGTCCGAACGTCACCTGCCTCGAGCCCGACGCTCCGATCTTCTGGGAACGCGCTCGCGGCGCGAACGTCTGGGACGTCGACGAAAATCGCTACGTCGATCTCGACGCGGCCTTCGGCGTCGCCGCAATCGGGCACGCCCACCAGCGGGTGGTCGAGGCGATTTCGGATCAGGCCGAACGATTGCTCCACGGGATGGGTGACGTTCACCCGACATCGGTTCGCACCCGACTGCTCGAGACACTCACGGCTCTCTATCCCGGCGGAGTCGCGGCGCGGGCGATCCTCGGGAGTTCGGGGTCCGATGCGGTCGAGGCCGGGCTCAAGACGGCGCTGCTCGCGACCGGACGACCCGGTATCGTCGCTTTTGAAGGGGCGTACCACGGACTCAGCCTGGGCGCGCTCGACACCACCTGGCGCAGCGAATTCCGCGAACCCTTCAGCGCACGATTACCGCGCCAGACCGCCTTCGCCCGCTTCGGCGACGCCGTCGACGCCGAGCGCAGCGGACGTGACGCCGATTTCGAGGTCGGCGCGATCCTCGTCGAGCCGGTGCAGGGGCGCGGGGGCATCCGCATCCCCGAACCGGGCTTCCTCGAAGCGCTGCGAGAAGTCTGCGATGCCAACGGCTGGCTCCTGATCGTCGACGAGATCTACACAGGCCTCGGTCGCACCGGAATCCGCTTCGCCTGCGAACACGAAGGCGTGATCCCCGACGTGCTCTGCGTCGGGAAGGCGCTCGGCGGCGGAATGCCGATTGCCGCGTGCCTCGCCCGGGCCGAGGTGATGGCCGCCTGGCCGATTTCGACAGGCGAATCGCTCCACACCCAGACCTTTCTCGGGCACCCGGTGGGTTGCGCGGCCGCGCTCGCGGCGCTGGCCGTGATCGAAGAGGAATCGCTGGCGGACGCAGCCCGAGACAGCGGCCGTTTCGCGCTGGCCTACCTCAAAGGGCGACTCGCCGATCACCCCGAGGTCACCGAAGTCCGCGGCAGCGGCCTGATGCTCGGAATCGAATGCCAAAGCAGCGAGCGCGTCGAGCAGGTCTGGGTCGATTCCCTAAAGCGCGGAGTCATCACGCTTCCGGCGGGCGACGACGGGCGAGTCCTTTCGCTCACGCCCCCTCTCGGCATCCCTCGGGACGGCTTCGAAGACGCTCTCGACCGCGTCTGCAGGGGCTTCTCGTGACGCAAAAGACCTCGCGCGCGGCGCTCGATTCCGAGATTCTCGAATGGATGCGGGAAACCCCCTGGCAGCACGACGAAACGCGTTTCGACTCGCTCGCGCTGCGTCTCTTCGCCCACCAATTCGAAGCCTGCGTGCCTTACGCACGCTATTGCCGGAGCCAGGGCAGCGTGCCCGGCGAGGTCGCGAGTTGGCGCGACATCCCCACCGTCCCGACCGGGGCCTTCAAGGAGGTGCGGCTCGCCGGCTTCGACCCCGCTTCGACCTGCAAGATCTTCCGCACGAGCGGAACCAGCATCGCGCGCCGCGGCGAACTCCACCTCGACACCCTCGCGCTCTACGAAACCTCCCTCGAGGCCTCCCTGCGTCGCTTCGTCTTCCCCGACCTCGAGGGCGGGGAACGGATGACGATCCGGGTGTTGGCCCCCAGTGCGCAGGAAGCCCCCGACTCCTCGCTCTCGCACATGTTCGACCGCGCGCTCGAAATTTTCGGCGACGAGAGCAGCGGTCACGATCTCGAGGACACAAAGCTCTGTGTCGAAAACTTTCTCGCAGCCGTATTGCGCTCGCGCCATGCCAACCGACCGCTGGCAATCTGCGGCACCGCCTTCGCCTTCGTCCATCTGCTCGACGAAATCGAAGAGCGCGGGAGCGCGGGCCTCGAGCTTCCGACCGGAAGCCGCGTCCTTGAAACCGGAGGGTTCAAGGGGCGATCGCGTTCTGTGTCTCGGCCGGATCTCCATGCGATGATCGGGGAGCGCTTCGGATTGCCGGGTTCACACGTCCTGAATCAATACGGGATGACCGAACTCGGGAGCCAGTTTTACGACGGCCCGCTGCAGGAAGAGGGCGCTCCCCCCGGAAAACCCACTCCGCCCTGGACCCGGGTTCGCCTGATCGACCCCGGGTCGGGAGACGACGTCGGCCCCGACCGGACGGGAATGATCGTGATCCACGACCTCGCCAACACCGGAAGCGTGGCGGCGATCCAGACCGCCGACCTGGGGCGCTTCACGGCGGGCTCTGTTGATGAGCGCTTCGAGATTCTCGGGCGCGAGCCGGGAGCCGAGGAACGCGGCTGTTCCATCGCAGCCGACAGCATGCTCGAAACCGGGACGTGAGCGCCCAGGCCGCCGACATCCGGGCAGCCCAGCTCCGCCTGCAGGAAGCCGGGCAGGAACTGCGAAGGCTTCCCGCAACGGAGCGCATTGCGGCCCTACAGCAGCTACTCGACGCACTCGCGGATCCACTCGGAGCCTTCCAGTCCGCGTGCACGGAGCAGCTCGCATCGCACGCGGGCTTTCACCCGGAGACCATCCGGGCGGGGCTACGCCTGGCGCTCGAGGACTGGAACGGCAGCGCCCTCGCAGCTCTGATCGAGAACGAAGTAGGGGACCCCGCGAACCTCGATTCGAGGGCTGCTTCACCACTGTCGGCTTTCCCCCTGACCGGCTGCATCCTCGCGGGATCGATCCCCATGCCAACGCTGCAGGCGCTGCTACTCCCGCTGCTGCTCGGATCGCCCGTGTTGGTGAAACCCGCAGGGCGCGACCGCGTGACCCCGAAGCTCTTCGCCCGAAGCCTGGCGAAGTTCCATCCCCTGCTCGCACGTTGTATCGAGATCTGCGATTTCGCATCCGACGACGCCCCGGCCATTGATGCCTTCGTCCAGCTTCCCTGCCTCGTGGCTTCGGGAAGCGACGCAACATTGGAGCGAATTCGCGAGAGAACACCCAGCGGGCAACGCTTCGTCGGTCATGGCCACCGCCTCTCGTTGGCGATCGTCGGAGCAGACGTTGAGGCGGAAGATTGGGCGGAGCGCGCCGCCCGGGATGTCGCTCTCTGGGACCAACTCGGCTGCCTGTCGACGGCAGCGGTCTACGCGGTGGGCGACCGCTCCCGCGTGGAAGCCGTGGCGCGTGCCCTCGCCGAGGCACTCCGCAGTCTCGAAGCGCGCTGGCCGCGCGGCCGAATCGGCGCCGGCGTAGAGGCAGCGATCCGCGATGCGCGCGACGAGGCGAGGTTCCGCGCGGCCGCCGGGCAGGAGGTGGCGCTCATGGCTCCCGACGACGACGCCTTTACCGTGGTCCTCGAGCCAGCGAGCGACTGGCGCAGCACACCGCTACACCGATTCGTGCGGGTGTATCGGGTGGCGACCCCAGACGAGGCACGGGTGGCCCTGCTCCCGCTCGGGTCCCACCTGGCTGCGGTGTCGGTCGACGGGGTCGCGATCGACACAGAGGGCGACTCCCCCGATTTCGAAGCCAAACTCAGGGCCGCCGGCGCCTCGCGCGTGGTGGCAGCCGGTGGGATGCAGGCGCCGCCCTTCGGTTGGCACCCGGATGGGGGACCGCTGCTGGCAGGCCTCTCTCCCCGGGGCCTTCGGAGCACACGGGCTTAGGCCGCCGCAGAGCGGATTCCACCCCCGGGGGGTTCGCTCCAGAGCGCAAGGGACGGCCCCCAGGCCCGATTTAATCGGACTGCTGTGGTACGATTTGTATCGGACTGGAGCAGTCCTCTATACCTCCGCTGCGACCACCGCGCGGCCCTGCCGCGCGCGCATCTTCAGCGCGGACCAGACCCCGAGGCGTGAACGATGATTCGACTCTCGAAGATCACCGACTACGGCATCGTGCTGCTGGCGCACCTCGCGCGCCACGGCGGCGACGCTCCGCACGCGGCCCGGGAGGTCGCCGCTGAAGTCGACCTGCCGCTTCCGATGGTGAGCAAGGTGCTAAAGGCCCTGGCCCGCCGCGGCCTGCTCGAATCGCAGCGGGGTCCAAAGGGCGGCTACAGCCTGGTGCGCGCGCCCGGCGAGATCAGCGTCTCCGAAATGGTGACGGCACTCGAGGGCCCGGTCGCCCTCACCGAGTGCAACCTCGGCCCGCACATCTGCGAACACGAAGCCGGCTGCCCGGTGCGCGGCCCCTGGTTTGTAATCAACCGGGTGGTCAAGCGCGCGCTGTCGCAAGTGACCCTCGCGGACCTCGCCGACCCGTGTTTCAGCGCCAGCACCTCGCCTCTCGAAATCCTCGGGCGCGACCCGGTCTTTGAACCCGGTGCCCGTAGTCAGCCGCAGCACGTCGCATCGGCCCGACTGGACACCTCTCAATGAGCGAGTCAGACGCCACGATCGAGAGGTTGACCCGCGAGGAGTATCGCTACGGCTTCGTCACGGACATCGAGCAGGACACCGTGCCACCGGGGCTTTCCGAGGAAGTCGTCCGCCTGATCTCGGCGAAGAAGAAAGAGCCCGAGTGGCTCCTCGAATGGCGGCTGAAGGCGTATGCACGCTTCTGCGAACTGCTCGCCGACGAAGCTGATCCGACCTGGGCGATGGTCGACTACCCGAAAATCAATTACCAGGACATCATCTACTACTCGGCGCCGAAGTCGATAAAGGAGCTCGGGAGCCTGGACGAGGTCGATCCCGAATTGCTTTCGACCTACAAGAAACTCGGGATCTCGCTCGAGGAACAGAAGCGGATCTCCGGGGTGAAGGTCGCTGTCGACGCGGTTTTTGACAGTGTCTCGGTGGCCACCACCTACAAGGACGAACTCGAAAAGCAGGGCATCCTCTTCTGCTCCTTCTCCGAAGCGGTCCACAAGTACCCGGATCTCGTCAAGCGCTACCTCGGCTCGGTGGTTCCCTACTCGGACAATTTTTTCGCTTGCCTCAACTCGGCGGTCTTCACCGACGGCTCCTTCGCGTACATCCCGAAGGGAGTCCGCTGCCCGATGGAACTGTCGACCTATTTCCGGATCAATGCCGCGGGCACGGGCCAGTTCGAGCGCACGCTGATCGTCGCGGAGGAGGGCGCTTACGTGAGTTACCTCGAGGGCTGCACGGCTCCCATGCGCGACGAGAACCAACTCCACGCCGCCGTGGTGGAACTCGTGGCCCTCGACGACGCGGAGATCAAGTACTCGACGGTCCAGAACTGGTACCCGGGAGACAAGGACGGCAAGGGCGGCATCTACAACTTCGTCACGAAGCGGGGCGCCTGCCGCGGAAAGCGCTCGAAGATCTCGTGGACCCAGGTCGAGACCGGCTCGGCGATCACCTGGAAGTACCCGAGCTGCCTGCTCCTGGGCGAGGGCTCGATCGGCGAATTTTATTCGGTGGCCCTGACCAACAACTATCAGCAAGCCGATACCGGAACGAAGATGATCCACATCGGGAAGAACACGCGGAGCACGATCATCTCGAAGGGGATTGCGGCCGGTCACGGTCAGCAGTCCTACCGCGGGTTGGTTCGCATGGGACCCAAGGCGCACGGCGCCCGAAACTACAGCCAATGCGACTCCCTGCTGCTCGGCGACCGCTGCGGCGCACACACGTTTCCGTATCTCGAAGTCAAGAACGATTCGGCCACCGTCGAACACGAGGCCACGACCTCGAAGATCGGAGAGGACCAGCTCTTCTACTGCCGGCAGCGGGGCCTTTCCGAGGAGGATGCCATCTCGATGATCGTCAATGGTTTCTGCAAGGAGGTGCTTCGCGAGCTGCCGATGGAGTTCGCCGTCGAAGCCCAGAACCTGCTCGGCATAAGCCTCGAGGGGTCCGTAGGATGACGACGCCGCTGCTCGAACTCCGCGACGTCCATGCGAACGCCGGAGAGACCCCGATCCTGAAGGGCGTGAACCTCACGCTGCACGCCGGCGAAGTCCACGCGCTGATGGGCCCCAACGGCTCCGGCAAGAGCACACTCGCCAGCGTTCTCTGCGGGCGCCCCTCCTTCTCGGTAACGAGCGGCGAGATCCTCTTCGAGGGCAAGGACCTGCTGGCGCTGCAGCCGGAGATTCGCGCCCGGGAGGGCATCTTCATGGCCTTCCAGTACCCCGTCGAGATTCCCGGAGTGCCGAACAACCACTTCCTGCGCACGGCACTAAATGCCATCCGCCGGCATCAGGGCCAACCCGAAGTCGACGCCTTCGACTTTCTGGCCCTCTGCCGCGAGAAGATGGCGCAGGTCGAGATGCCCGAAGATCTGATGAAGCGGTCGATCAACGAGGGCTTCTCCGGCGGGGAGAAGAAGCGCAACGAAGTGCTCCAGATGCTGCTGCTCGAGCCGAAGCTCGCCGTGCTCGACGAAACCGACTCGGGTCTCGACATCGACGCCCTGCGCTGCGTGGCCGAGGGAGTGAATTCGCTGCGCTCCCCCGAACGGGGAATGCTCGTGATCACCCACTACCAGCGTCTCCTCGATTCGATCATTCCCGACGTCGTCCACGTCCTCTCCGACGGTCGGATCGTGCGCAGCGGCGACCGCTCGCTCGCCCTTGAGCTCGAAGAGAAGGGCTACGGCTGGCTCGAAGAGGCAGCCGGGGCGGCGCCCGCATGAGCACCCTCGGTTTCCGGGAAGCCTTCGAGGCGCTGGTGCCGGATGCGGCAGCGCCCGCCTGGCTGGGGGACCTGCGCCGGGAAGCGTTCCAGCACTTCGAGGCGGCGGGCTTTCCGACCCGGCGCCAGGAGGCCTGGCGCTATACCAACGTCTCCGCCATCGCCGAGACCACGTTCGAACTCGGCAGCGATGCAGGGGAAGACGCCTCCGTCACTCGCGCAGTCAACGGCGCGGCATTCGGCGAAACCGCAGCGACCCTCGTGTTCGTCGACGGCCGCTTCGCCCCCGATCTTTCCCGAACACTCCCCGAAGTGGCGACGAGTCTCTCCGTCTCGTGGGCGGGCGGATCCACGGGGCGCCCCGGCCCGCTCGGCGAACTCGTCGACCCCAAGCTGCACCCCTTTGCAGCGCTGAACACCGCTTTCCTTTGCGACGCAGCCCGGATCGAAGTGCCCCAGAACGTCACCCTCGAAAAGCCGATCCACCTGATTTTTGTGGCGACCCCCGGAGCCCGGCGCGTGCACCATCCGCGAATCCTGGTGGGCGCGCGGGCATCGAGTCGGGCCACCGTGGTGGCCGATTTCGTCTCGGCGAGCCCGGAGGTCTCCTTCTGCAACGCCGTCACCGAGATCGAAGTGGGCCCGGGTGCAAATCTCGATTTCGTTCTCTGCCAGCGCGAGACGAGCCCGACCTTTCACGTTTCCAACCTCGCCGCGAGGGTTGATCGGGACGCGCGCCTCGCGACCCACACCCTCTGCCTGGGCGGGAACCTGGTGCGAAACGATCTTCAGGTTCGGCTCGTCGCCGAGGGAGCCGAGTGCCGGATGAACGGCCTGTACCTGGGGACGGATCGCGAGAGGATCGACAACTACACCGAGGTCTGTCACGAAGCCCCGCACGGAACGAGTGCCGAACTCTACAAGGGGATTCTCGCGGGTTCCTCGCACGGGGTCTTCCGCGGTCGGGTGATCGTTGCCCCGGATGCCCAGAAGACCGACGCCCGGCAGCAGAACCCGAACCTCCTGCTCGGCGCGGGCGCCGAGGTCAACAGCCGCCCGCAGCTCGAGATTCGCGCGGACGACGTAAAGTGCAGCCACGGCTCGACCGTCGGTCGGCTCGACGAAGAAGCGATCTTCTACCTGCGCTCGCGCGGCGTCGGAACCGAACACGCGCGCACGATGCTGGGCCAGGCCTTCGCCGCCGAAATCGTCGATGCCGTCCCCGACCAGGGCTTGCGGGACGCCCTGCTTGCCTTGATCACCGCGCGCCTCTGGACGACTGGCGAAGCGTCGTGAGCGTTGCCAGCCACGACGCGCTGCCGGCCGATCGCTTCGATGTCGCTGCGGTGCGTGCGCAGTTCCCGGTACTGGCGGACGACGGTCCCGGGCGGACCCTCACCTATCTCGACAGCGCGGCCACGGCCCAGAAGCCCCAGGCGGTGATCGATGCACTCGAGGACTTCTACACCCGCGAATACGCGAGCGTCCACCGCGGCGTCTACGCCCTCTCGGTGCGATCGACCCAGCGTTTCGAGGCCGTCCGCGAGAAGGTCTGTCGGCTGCTCCATACGAGCGACCCGCGCGAAGTCGTCTTCACAAGAGGAACCACCGAAGCCATCAACCTCGTCGCCACGAGCTGGGGGGGACAGAACGTCTCCGCTGGCGACGAGATCGTCGTCACCCAGCTCGAACACCACTCGAACATCGTCCCCTGGCAACTCCTCTGCGAGCGCACCGGGGCGCGGCTTCGGGTCGCCCCCATCGGGCTCGACGGGTGCGTCGAAGTCGATGCCTTCGAGGCGCTGCTGGGTCCCCGAACGAAGCTCGTCGCGCTGGCGCACGTTTCGAACGCACTGGGGACGCGCCTCCCGGTCGCCGCGCTCTGCCAACTCGCGCGTTCGCGCGGCATCACCAGCCTGGTCGACGGAGCCCAGGCCGTGCCCCACGGAAGTGTCGACGTCCTGGCAATCGGCTGCGACTTCTACGCCTTCTCCGCCCACAAGGTCTTCGGCCCGACCGGAACCGGCGTGCTCTGGGGGCGGCGCGATCTGCTGGACGCGATGCCTCCCTACCAGGGGGGCGGCTCGATGATCCGCAGCGTGTCCTTCGAGGGTACGACCTACGCCGACGCTCCCCAACGCTTCGAGGCGGGCACTCCCGACGTGGCCGGCGTGATCGGGATGGGCGCCGCGCTCGACTGGCTCGAGGAAATCGACCGCGAAGCCGCCGCCGCCTTCGAATGCGAGCTACTCCGCTACGCCAGCGAAGCGCTGGAGGCGATCCCGGGGCTGCACATTTTCGGGAGCGACCCCGAGAAGGTCGGCGTGCTGTCGTTTTCCCTCGACTGCGCGCACCCCCACGACATCGCCACCATCCTCGACCGCGAAGGCGTCGCCATCCGTGCGGGGCACCACTGCGCCCAGCCGCTGATGGAATTCTACGGTGTGCCGGCCATGGCGCGGGCCTCACTCGCCCTCTACAGCGATCGCAGCGACATCGATGCCCTCGTCTCTGCGCTCGAGACCACCCGGGAGATCTTCAGTTGATGGACGACCTGCGCGATCTCTACCAGTCCACCATCCTGGACCACAACAAGAGTCCCCGAAACTTTGGTGTGCCGGCGGACTCGAATCGCGACGCCGAAGGCTACAACCCGCTCTGCGGGGATGAACTACACGTCTACCTGCGCGTCGACGCTGCGGGACGCATCGACGACATCGGCTTCGAAGGGTCGGGGTGCGCCATCTCCCGGGCCTCCGCCTCGCTCATGACCGAGTACGTAAAAAATCAATCACGCGAGGAAGTCGATCGTGTCTTCGACGCCTTCCACGACCTGGTCACCAAAGCACCCAAAGAAGGCGCCACGCCGGAATCGCTCGGCAAGCTCGCGGTCTTCTCGGGAGTGCGCGAATTTCCGATGCGGGTCAAGTGCGCCACGCTGGCCTGGCACACGCTTCGCGCGGCCCTCGACCAGACCGACCAGACCGCGGTCACCGAATGAGCCCCTCGCGACGATCCCTCTCGGGGCTCTTCCGGCGCTCGCCGAAAGCCACGGCCCCCAGTGATCCCAAGGAGACGAATACCATGGACGAAACTTTACGCCCGGAGGGCGAAACCGACTCCGACGCGATACGCCCGCGGCTGGTCGAAGCGCTGAAGACGGTCTACGACCCGGAGATCCCCGTCGACATCTATGAACTCGGCCTCATCTACGAAGTAGAAGTGCGCGAGGAAGCGAAGGTCTACATCAAGATGACGCTGACCTCCCCGATGTGCCCGGTGGCGGAGATCCTGCCCCAGGAAGTCGAAGAAAAGCTTCGCGCGGTCGACGGGGTCCGCGACGTCTCGCTCGAACTCGTCTGGGATCCGCCCTGGAATCCGGACATGATGTCCGAAGCCGCGAAGCTCACGCTCAATTTCTAGGCGTCGATGCTTCCCCTCGGGTTCTGTTCCTTCCTCGTCTTCGGAATGCTGCTGGTACTCGTGGGTGCAAGCCACTCGGACCTGACGACGAGCCTCGGCTTTGATCTCGAAGAAGTGGGACTGGTGGGGGCCTGCGTATCCCTGGGCCTGGGCGCGGGAGTCATCGCGGCGGGGCCGCTGGTCGATCGCTTTCCGCGCCGGCCCGTCTACTGTGCAGCCGCACTGCTCGGCGGGCTCGCTCTTTGCAGTGTCGATGCCAGCATGTCCTTCCCCCGCGCGATACTCCACGTCGCCGTTGCGGGGATCGGGGCCGGTGTTTTCGAAACCCTCCTCAACACCGTCGTCGTCGAGCAATACGGCGAACACGCCTCGCGCCCGGTGACCTTTCTGCACTCCGCCGCGACCCTCGGCGCCGTCGTCGGCCCCCCGCTCGTGGCCCTGCTGGCCTCGGTCGGTGGCTTTGTCGCGGGCTTTCGGGCGACCGGCCTCTTCATGTTGGCACTCGCCGTCTGGGGACTCGTCGCGGGCTTCCTCGCCCCCCGACCACCCGACACCCGGGCTAGCTCCGAGGAGCCCGGAGCACGCGAATCTCTTCGTTTGGGCGATCCGATCCTGCTCGGCCTCTGCGCCATCAGCTTCGCCTACATCGGCGTCGAAGCGGGGCTCACCCTCTTTGCGGTTCCGTTTGCCACGGGAGTGCTGCACGAGTCCCCCGCCAGCGGTCAGACCGCGATCTCGATTTTCTGGCTGGGGCTGCTCCTCGGGCGACTGGCACTGCTCTTTTCCCGTCGCGAATTTCGGGCCCGCCTCTTCGTCGTTTCCGGTGTCGGCGGCGCCCTCGTTCTATTGATCGCCACCGGCCTGCAACTCGGCGGCATGGCCCTCTGGTACGGCCTCTGCGGCCTGATCCTCGCCGGCGTCTTCCCGGCACTGGTGACCCTCGCCGGCCGCCACTTCAAAGCGGCGCGGGGCACCGCCATCGGCCTCACCGTCGGCGCCGGATCCTTCGGCGGTTTCGTCATTCCCTTTGCGATGGGCGTCGGCGCCGAAGCCTTCGGTGTGCGTTCGGCAGTCGCGGCGCTGGCACTCGCGTGCCTGTTCGCCGCCGCCGTTGCCCTCCCGATGGCGCGCGCGCAGCACCCAGCGGCAGACGCTCAGCCCACGTAGGGCAGCACCGCGGCAAAGAACCACGCCAGCCACAGCGACTCGATCACCGCGATGGTCGCGATGTTCCGCGAAGCCGCGTAGATCCCGGTGGCGAGGAGTTCGAAGCTGAAGAGCAGGCCCCCCAGAATCGGCAGCAGGATGCCCAGTACACCGGGAAGGATTTCGAGAACGATCCCGACGACCAGCGCAGCGAGCAGAACGACGTGCCCCGCCACGGAAGCAAGGGTCGCCTGAAGCGTCGTCCCCCGGCGCAGCAACAACCCCTGGCCGAAACAGAAGGGCAGGAGCCCCAGCGTCGCCATGGCGAAGGCCACCGCCCGCTCGGGGCCGAGTGCCAGCCGGTGCATGGCGACGTTCAGCGGAGTGGTGAAGGCGTAGATCGCCGCAAAGCCCAGCCCCGCGACCGCTAGCGCGAGGAGCGGGCGCCCGGTCTTCGAGGACAGGGCCAGGTCGCCTCGGGAAGCCAGCATTGCAAGCACCACCACACCGGCGTAGGCGAAGAGTTGTACTAGCGAATCGGCCACCGCCAGCGGCAGGAATTCGGCCGCGCCCGGGACCGCGCACAGCGGCAACACAACCAGAAACGCCGCTGCGAAGAGACCGATTCGGCGGCCGGCGCGGACCGAAGAGGTCTGCGCGACGCGCGGGGCCAGCCTCCCCAGAACGATCCCCAGCCCGGGAAGCAACAGTGTCAGGGCAAGGTTGCCGACCTGCACCGCACGCAGTCTCGGGTCCTCGATCCGCGCGTTCGAAGCCCGCTCGACACCAGAGATCGAATCGAGCCAGGCAACGGTTTCCATCACCGTAACGTCGTCGATCAAAATGCTCAGGTGATCGGTCTGCGGAATTTCGACCAGGCGAACCCGGGTTCCCTTCGCGAAATCACCGGCGTTCTCACCAATCCCCAGCTGCGCGTCGCCCGAGAGTTGGCCCGCGACGCGCGTCATGCCCGCCTTGATGAAATCGGGATCGTCTTCGGCGTAGAGCAGAAGCACGTTCGGCGGTCGCTGCGGACCCAATAACGGACCGCCTCCGGCGATCAGGATCAACGCGTCGAGACCGGAATCGCGGCCGCCGTAGGCCAGGCTCGCGCCAGCCCCCATCGAGTGACCGCCGACGCTGATCCTCGAGCCATCGACGTGGGGCGAAGTCCGCAAGAAGTCGACAGCGTGGCCGATGTCCGCGACGAGCCCGTCGTTGTTGCCGGTGCCGCGCCCCATCGAGTTGCGATTTTCACCATGGCCGCGCACATCGATGGCCAGCACCGCGTAGCCGGCTTCGGCGAGCGAACGCGCCAGCGGCGAGAGCCCCATCCGGTCGCCGGAGAAACCGTGTACCAGCACGATGGCGGGGGGGCGCGATCCCAGGGGTGCGGGTTCGGGAAGCCCAAAGATCGGGACCTCGCCCGATGCAGGTCGCGGCAGGGTGAAGGTCGCCGGGATTCCCCCAGCGAGATCGACGTTCGCGTGCGGCGGACCGCCACGCTCGAGGCGTCCGAGCCAGAGGAGTTCGAAGAGCAGCAGAACGAGGGCCGCGATCGCGAGTCGGATCCACCATTTCATTCAGCTATTGCACCGCGACAACGGGCGCGAGTCAATCCTCCGGGCGCGGGTGCTATCGTCGCGCCGTGTCGTTGTCCCCCCAACGCATTCTCGTGACCGGGTCAAACGGACACCTCGGGCAACGCTGGCTCGAAGCCGCGGGCGCCGACGCGGGCGCATTCTCAACCCGCGCCGTGGTGCGCTCCGAGCGCGCCCGGTCCCAACTCGAAGGGCTCCCCCCGCGGCAGCGTCCCGAGGAGATCCGGGTCGTCGACTACGACGACCCGAGCGACCTGGCGCGCGCGGCGGAAGGCTGCGACGCGGCGCTTCACCTGGTGGGGATCCTGCGCGAGACCTCGACCACGAGTTACCGGGACGCCCACGAAACCAGCGCCACTGCGCTGGCCCGCGCAGCCGACGAGGCGGGCTTGAAGCAGATCGTGTACCCGAGCCTTTTCGGCGCGGACCCGCGCTCACAGAACCCCTGCCTCGCCTCGAAGGGGCGTGCGGAAGAAATCCTGCGCGCGGCATCGACGCCGACCCTGGTGCTGCGGCTACCGATGGTCCTGGGCCCCGGAGACCCGGGGAGTCGCGCGCTGCTTTCGCAGGCGCGCTCGCACATCGTGCCGCTGGTCGCAGGCGGCGACACCCTGCAGCAGCCGATCGACGCCCGCGACGTCGTGCTCGCGCTTCGTGCGGCGTGCGGGGCCGCGGCTCCCATCGCCTCGGTTCTCGAACTCGGCGGCCCGGAGGTCCTCAGCCACCGCGCGTTGCTGCTGCGCGCGGCTTCTCTCCTTGGGACACAGCCGCGAATCGTCGGAGTCCCGAGGTCCCTGGCGGGCTTCGCCGTGGGCGCCCTCGAGCGACTGCTGCCGAGCCCGCCGCTCACTCGCGCGGTCTTCGAGATCCTCGAACACGACGACTGCTGCGACAACGGTCCCGCGCTCCTTGCACTGGGGATCGCGCTTCGGGATCTCGATTCGACCCTCCGGTACTGTGCCTCTGAGGCCGAGAATTAGCGTGACACCGGAACCCATTCACGATCCCTCGGGCCACCCGCAGCCCGCAACCCGGCGGACCATCCCGCTGTGGCAGAAGCTCGTCCCGTGGCTGATCACGCTGGCCTGCTTTGCGTACCTCCTGACGCGCATCGATGCCGCCGCCGCTCGCGAAGGACAGGACGTCGCCGGTTACCTGGGCGACGTCTTCCAGGGCGTGGACTGGGGCACCTGGCTGGCATTGATGATCCCCTACTCGGCGTTCTTCTTCCTGGTCGATTCGGCGGTCGTGTGGCGCGTGATCAACTGGTTCAACACGCGGCTGGCTTACAAAGACATCCTGCCGATTCGCGGAAGCTCCTACATCCTCTCGATCTTGAACGAGCAGGTCGGCAAGGGAGCGATGGGGGTCTACCTGCATCGGCGCCACGGGGTGCCGGGCTGGGAAGTCGGCTCGAGCATGATCTTCATCATGTTCTGCGAGTTCTACTACCTGCTTTTCTTCGCCACCCTCGGCTACGCCATCGCCGCTGATCGCCTGCCGAGCCAGTTCGCTGCAATCCCGTGGATCGCGCTGGCGGCGCTCATTTTCTTCGCAGCCTTCCACCTCTTCATGAGGGGGCACTTCGCAGCGGCGAGCGACTTCCGCGAGCGCCCGATCTGGAAGGCCTTCCGCGAGGCGCGCGTCGCGCACTACCTCCAGATCATGCTGATTCGTTCCCCGGCGCTGCTCGCAGCCGTGGTGGTCTACACCCTCGCGCTGCGGCTTTTCGGCGTCCCCTCGGATTTCATCGGAATGCTCGGCGTGCTGCCGGTGATCTTCTTCGGGGCCGCCACCCCCGGGCCGATGCGCTCGGTCGCCATCACGCTCTGGGTCGTGCTCTTCCCCGGACACGAGGGCGCGATGACCGCCTTCGGCTTCGTGCAGCACAACTTCTTCATCTTCTTCAACGCCGCGATCGGTCTTCTCTTCCTAAGGCGGGCGAACCGCGAGCTCTTCGGCACCCCGAAAGAGGCCCCCGAAGCGCGCGCCTGAGGGGGGGGGGCTCAGGCGGTGCGGGCCCTTCGCAGAGCCGCGAGCCGGTCGAGCATCGACGCGATCGTGGTCGCCACGAGAACCCAGGCCAGGAATCGGACCAGGCCTTCTCCCGGCCAGCCGAGCCCCAGCGCGTCGCGCACCAGCGGCACTCCGAGCAGCACGAAGTAGGCGATGCCATTGGCGCGCCCGAGTGCGCTGGCTCGCAATGGAAGCCGGGCAAAGACCCTCGAGTCGATGCTGTACTGGACGAAGGCCACTACGACGAGGAGCGGGAGGGCCAGCGGCAGCGCCCCGCGAAGGCCGAGTGCCAGGAGGCCCAGCGCGACGAAGGTGGCGTCGGTCGCGTGGTCGAAGAAGGCGCCGAGGCGACTCGCTTCTCCGCGCCGCCTGGCCAGTGGCCCATCCGCGAAATCGCTGATCACCGCCGCAACGAAGAGCCCCGCCGCCGTCAGGGTCCACTCGTTGTAGATAGCCGCGGCGCACAGTGGGGCCATCACCAGCCGCGCGAGCGTGAGCCCGTTGGCGGGCGTGGCCCAGCCCGGCGAGCCCGGTGAGCCCGGTGAATTCGAAGACGGTGGCTTCGGAGACGAGACCATGCGGCGAGGCTATCGCAAGCTTTGGAATCGGCTTCCACCCACCGCGGCGAGCCGCTAGCCTTGCGCCGCCAAGCCCGGGAGAAGAGAAAATGCATCGCCTTTTGCAATCCGCGCGCGTAGCGATACCGGGAGCCCTGCTTGGGCTCTCCCTATTGGGCCTACAGGGCTGTGGGGACTCCGCCCAGGCACCGAGCACTGGGAAAGCGCCGGCGACGACGGCTTCCAATGCGGCTCCGGCAGCAGCGTCCGACACCTTGGCGTCTCGCGGACGCTCGGTCTACAACGCGAACTGCGTCGCCTGTCACAACCCGAACCCGGCCGAGCCCGGCGCCATCGCTCCGGCGATCCAGGGCTCCTCGGAGACACTCCTCGAGGCGAAGGTCCTCCACAACACCTATCCGCCGGGGTATACGCCGAAGCGGGACACCAACGCGATGATCGCGCTTCCGAATCTCGCAAAGCAGATCCCCGCGCTCGCAGCCTACCTGAAGTAGCGACAGCCCTAAACGAAACGGGGACGATCCGGTTGGATCGTCCCCGTTGGTCATCGCTACCCAGTGGCCTCCGCGATGGGATACCGCTCAGGCCAGACTCGAAGAATTGATGAAGACGCCGATCAGGAACAGCACCAGCGTCAGCCCGAGACCGGCGTGGATCGTTCCCTTCACGCTACCCAGCGGCTTCTGCGTGGCCAACCCGGGCCCGATGAGGCCGTTGATCTCGACCAGTACGATCAACCCGCCCGCGACCAGCCAGTAGGAGAGCAGGTTCGAGCCATCATCGAGCCACGCCAGGTGACTCGCCGATCCCATGAAGAAGAGCATCGGGATCGAGAAGAGCGTGTTGGTGCGCGAAGCGAGACCCGCGCGGGCCGCGAGCCCGGGAGCTTCGGGAATGGCTTCGCCGCCGCCGGCGATCTGCTCGGCGGAGCGGATCACCACCTGCTGGGCGGGCCAGATCACGAACCAGACGTTCGCCCACATCAGCGTGCCCATCAGTCCGCCGGTGAGGATCCGGGTCATGTACGGCTCGCCGAGCCCGATGCCGCCGTGGCCCAACTTCATCAGCACGATGGTCCAGCCCGTGAGGAACGTGAACATCGCGCCCCAACGGAACCACCAGAGCGCGTTGGGCACCAGGCCGCGGGTCATCGCGCTCTTTGCCTGGCCTCCGAGTTCCGTCCCGAAGAACGGCGTCTGGATGAAGTTGAAGTAGTAGAGAACACCGATCCAGGTAGTCCCCGCCAGAAGGTGGACGTACCGGAGCAGAAATTCCCACCCGGCTGCGGTCGTGATGAGATCCATGGAACCCCCCAAAAGAAACTGTCGTTGGCGATCTTCGAGCCTCGAATTTATACCTTGCGGGGCGAACCCGTGCGAACCCGTGTGCACTGGCACGAACCCGCCGAGAGTGTGTGGGGCGATTCACCCCCGCCGGGGAAGACGGCCGAAAACGGGACGCGAAAAGCGGGGACGTTGTTGCTTTGTTGCCTTCCCGCGAAAACGGCTGAAAAGCGGGGACGTTGTTGCTTTGTTGCCTTCCCGCACTCGTGGCTCGAGATTCAACCTGGATCACGGGTTGCCTGCCGAGAGTGCGGGAAGGCAACAAAGCAACAACGTCCCCGCTTTTCGCGTCCCCGTTCTCGGCTAGCCCGGGGCCCAGCGCGTGATGCGGTCGCGGATTCGGTGGAAACCGAGGCGATCAAAGAGTTCATCGACCCGTTCGCGCTGCGCCCCTCGGTGCCGCAGATCGGAGAGCGTCGGCGTCACCCCCGGCACGTCGCGCCGCACCGTCGCGAGTTCTTTCGTCAGCAGGGCGACCTCGCGATGTTCCGCAATGCGGCGCGCGGTGCTTTTGGCCCCCCGAATTTCGAGGTCGGGCCAGTCTTCGTAGCGGTCCGGGATGGCCTCGATCGACGGAAAGTTCTGGAGAACCGCCGCCGCCGAGACCGCGCCAACACCCGGCACGCCCGGTAGGTTGTCCACGCTGTCCCCCACCAGTCCGAGATAGTCGGGGATCTGTGCGGGATCGACCCCGAACTTCGCGCGCACAGCGTCTGCGTCGTAGCGAGTCTCGCGGGCGAGGTCGTAGACGACGACACGCGCGTCCTCGCGAACCAGTTGCGCGAGGTCCTTGTCGCTGGTGACGATCCGAATGCGCGCGCGGCGCCGGAGCAGCGCGGCGGTCGCACTGGCGAGCAGATCGTCGGCCTCGAAACCCGGCTCCTCGTAGACCCGGAAGCCCAGCGCCAGGGCGATCTCGCGGCAGAGGTCAAATTGCACCCCGAGATCGTCCGGGGTCTCACCGCGGTTCGCCTTGTACTCGGGCAGGACCTCGTTGCGAAAGCTCGTCATGGCGGCGTCGAAACACACGGCGGCGTGACTCGGGCGCTCGTCGGCCACGTAGCGGACCAGCGTGTTCGCGAAGCCGTAGGCGGCGTTCGTGGGCGTTCCGTCGGGCGCTTCCATCGGCGCCACCGAGTAATAGGCGCGAAAGATATAGACGTGGCCATCGAAGAGATGGACCAGCGGGGAGGCGCTAATCGCCAAGACCCTCTTTGATCAGCGTCTTCGCGATCGTCTCGAGTTGTAGGAAGGAGGTTCCCTCGTAGATCTTCCCGATCTTCGCGTCGCGCAGCAGCTTCTCGGCCGGGCACTCCTTCGTGAAGCCAATGCCCCCGTAGAGTTCGAGGCACTCGCTGGCGGCGCGCTCGGCCACCTCGCTCGCGAACCACTTCGCCATCGCCGCTTGCTGGCGGAAGGGGCGACCGGTTTCCTGGAGACGCGCGGCGTTGTAGACCATCAGGCGCGCCGCCTCCAGTTCGGTGGCGCAGCGCGCGAGGCGATGCTGCACCGCCTGGTTCTCGCTGATCTTGCGACCGAACTGTTCGCGCTCCTGCACGTAGGCGAGCGCCCCCTCGATGGCGCCACGGCCGAGCCCGACCATCTGGGCGCCGATCCCGATGCGCCCCTCGTTCAGCGTCTCGATCGCGACCTTGTAGCCCTCGCCGACCACGCCCAGAATATTCGCCTTCGGCACACGCACACCTTCGAGGATCAGCTCGCAGGTGCTCGAGGCGCGAATCCCGAGCTTGTCTTCCTTCTTGCCAACCGAGAAGCCCGCCATCTCGCGTTCGACGACGAAGCCCGTGATCCCGCGATAACCCGCTTCGGGAGCGACGTTTGCAAACACGAGAAAGAGGCCCGCCTCGGCCGCGTTGGTGATCCAGAGCTTGCGGCCGTCCAGGACGTAATCGTCGCCGTCCTCGCGTGCGGCACACTGCAGCGCGAAGGCATCGCTTCCCGAGTTCGCTTCGGAGAGGGCGTAGGCGCCAACGGTGCCGCTGGCGAGCATCCCGAAGAACCGGGCCTGCTGCTCCTCGTTGCCCCAGCGCCTGATGGCATTGATGCAGAGCGTATTCTGCACATCGCAAACGACGGCGACCGCCGGATCGACCCGGGCGATCTCCTCGATCGCGAGAATCGCCATCAGGAAACTCGCGCCCGCTCCGCCGTGCTCTTCGGGGATCTCGATCCCCATCAGGCCGAGCTCGAAGAGCCAGGGAATCACTTTCTCATCGAGCTTGCCTTCGCGGTCCATCGACGCCGCCAGCGGTGCCAGTTTTTCGTCCGCAAACTCGCGTACGGTTTCCCGGAAGATGCGTTCCTCTTCACCCAGATCGGTCAGCGCCCTCGACATCAGGATCGCTCCTCCAACACCGCTTCCGCGGCCGTCTCTGCTGCGCGCGCGATTTCGACCTCGCGCGATTCGCCGTCCCTGCGCCGCATGAACTCGACGACCCCGTTCTCGACACCCTTTGGCCCGACCGTAATCCGGTAAGGGATGCCGATGAGTTCGGCGTCCTTGAATTTCACGCCCGGCCGCTCGTGACGGTCGTCGATGAGGACGTCGATCCCGGCGGCGACCAGATCTTCGTAGATGTGCTCCGCCGTCTCGGAAACCTTCACATCCTTTGGGTTTAGGACCGTGACCACGGCTTCGAAGGGCGCAATGTTGACGGGCCAGGAGATCCCGGCCTCGTCATGGCTGGCTTCGACCACCGCAGCCATGGTGCGCTCGATCCCGATCCCGTAGGAGCCCATCACGATGGGCACGGGACTGCCGTTTTCGTCGAGGACCTTCGCGCCGAGGGCCGCGCTGTACTTCGTGCCAAGCTTGAAGATGTGGCCGACCTCGATGGTCTTGAAGACCGCGATCGGCGCCTCGCAGACCGGGCAGCCCTCGCCGTCGCTGACTTCGCGCAGGTCCATGAAGGCGCGCGCTTCGATGTCGCGGTCGACGTCGACGCCGCGCAGGTGGTAACCGTCTTCGTTGGCCCCGGTGACCATCCCGCGGCGTCCGCGCAGGGCTTCGTCGACGATTGCGATGCAATTCGTAACGCCCACCGCCCCGAGGCTCCCCGGTGAAGCGCCGAGGGCCGCGCGGATTTCTTTCTCCGAAGCCGGGCGCACTTCGGTGGCCTCGACCGAATCGAGGAGTTTCTGCTCGGCGAGGGTGTGGTCGCCCCGCAACAGCACCAACAGGGTTTCATTGCCGGCGCGGTAGACCAGGGTCTTGATCTGGCGCTCGGCCGGTACGCCGCCGTCGGCAAAATTCGCCAGCTCCGAAATGGTGTGGACGTCGGGGGTCGCGAATTTCTCGATCACCCCGGCGCTCTCCGGGTCCTCGGGGGCGGGGAGCGTCGAAGAGGCCTTCTCGAGGTTTGCCGCGTAGCCGCACGCAGCGCACGAAGCGATCCAGTCTTCCCCCGCCTCGGAGGCGAGCATGAACTCGACCGACTGGTTGCCCCCCATCACGCCCGAAGAAGCTTCGACGGCGATCGCCTCGAAGCCGCAGCGCCGAAAGAAGCGCCGGTAAGCATTCAAATGGTTGTCGAAGGCGGCGTCGAGACCGGCATCGTCGCGGTCGAACGAATACGAATCCTTCATCGTAAACTCGCGCACCCGCAAGATTCCGCTCTTGGGTCGCGCCTCGTCTCGGAGCTTCGTCTGGATGTGGAACCAGACCTGGGGCAACTGCTTGTAGGAACGCAATTCGCCCGCAACGACGGTGAAGACCTCTTCGTGGGTCATGGCGAGGGCGACGTCCGACCCCCGGCGGTCCTGCAGGCGAAAGAGTTCGTCGCCGATCTGATCCCAGCGTCCCGAACGCTTCCAGAGCTCGCCCGGGTTAAGGATCGGTAGCAGGAACTCCTGGCCGCCGATGCGTTTCATCTCGTCGCGTGCGATGCCTTCGATCTTCGCCTTTACCCGCAAGCCGAGCGGCAGCAGCGAGTAGACCCCGGCCATCAACTGGCGCACGAAGCCGCCGCGAACGAGGAGCTTGTGGCTCACCGCCTCGGCATCGGCCGGGTCGTCACGAAGGGTCGGAATGAAACTGGTGGACCAGCGCAAGGCAAGAACTCCCGGAGCGAAACGAGGGGCGAGAAAGATAGCGTGGAGTCTCGGGGCGGCGGCCTCCGGCGAGTGCCTTCGCTAGAGCGGGCTCCCATGACAGCGCGTGTAGTCCGTGAAGGCAAGCGAGAGGCGATCCGTCAGCGGGTGCACGCCCGGCTCGCCGATGGGCTGCCCGTCGAGGGTCGCCACGGGAACGATCCGCGCACCGGTTCCCGTGAGGAAGACCTCGTCTGCATCAAAGAGATCGAAGCGGCCGAGGCTCTCGACCCGCACGCCCAGCCCCTCTTCGGATGCGATCTCGAGGACGCTGTCGCGGGTGATGCCTTCGAGGGCGCCGTCGGTCGCGGGGGGCGTGCGCAGAATCCCGTGCCGGTAGACGAACACGTTCGCCACGCTCGTCTCGGCAACCCGGCCCGCGGCATTCTGCAGCAGGGCTTCGTCGGCACCCGCAAGACGCGCCTCGCGCTTTGCGAGAACGCTGTTCAGGTAGTTCAGGCTCTTGATCCGCGGATCGAGGGCATCGGCATTCGGCTTGCGCAGGCTCGAGGTGATCAGATCCAGACCGCTTTTGCGCTTCGCCTCGGGGTACAGCCGGACCTCGTCGACGATGCACACGATGCGCGGATTCGTGCAGGAGGTGGGATCGACTCCCAACTCGCCGTCTCCGCGCGTCACCAGCAGCCGGATGTAGGCATCGGGCGCGGCGTAGGCGATGGCCGTGGCACGCAGGATCTTCTCGACCCCAGGCAGCCCCCCCGGAATCTCGAGGCCAATGGCTCGCGCTCCGGCCGCCAGGCGACGCAGGTGGTCGGCGAGGCGAAAGACCGCACCGCCATAGACACGGATTCCCTCAAAGACCCCGTCTCCGTAGAGCAGACCGTGGTCGGTGACGGGAATCTTCGCATCCGGTCCATCTACGATCGCGCCGTCGATCCAGACCTTCACGGCGCCACCTTCCGGCCGTCGAGGCACTCCCCGATCTCCCTTGCCATTGCGACGACACGCTCGCTCTGTGCCTCGCCGCCGAGGGCCTCGAAGTTCGCCGACGCCGCGGCAAGCGCGACCACTCCGGCGATGCCTCCGCGTCGCATGACAGGTGCTGCCAGCACCGAGAGCCCCGGAATCCACTCTTCGCGGTTGACCGCCCAGCCGCGCCTGCGAACGCGCTCGACCTCGGCTTCGAGTTCGCGTGCATCGGTCTGCGTTTCCTCGGTGAAGGCGACGCGCGATTCCGACGCCGCCCGGGCGGCTTCGAAACGCTGGGGGGCGTAGGCGAGGTAGAGCTTCCCGGCGGCGGTGGCGTGGACCGGAACGCTGGAGCCCACCCGCGGTGCGGCGCGCAAAAAACCATTGCCCTCGACCTTGTCGAGCACGATCAAGTGGTCCGCCCGCGCCACCACCAGAAAAAAGGTTTCGCCGACGGCGTCGGCCTGGCGCTCGAGCACGGGGCGGGCGGCCGCAGCGATCGGCTCGCTTTCGATCACGCCGAGCCCGAGGGCGAGCAGGCCAATGCCCGGGGCGTAGCGCCCGCGTGCGTCGCGCTCGACGAGGCCGCGCCGACGGAGCGAGCGCAAGATGCGATGCGCGCTCGACTTCGGCAGACCCAGCGCACGGCCAATCGCCGTCACGCCCTCGGGAGCCGAGGCCGCGTGCAGGTGGAAGAGGAGATCCACGGCTTTCTCGACACTCGTGCTGGCGGCACGCATCGGATCACTCCCGCTGCGGGCAAAGCCGAAGGGCTTCGCTCATTGTTCCATATAATGGTACACGGTTCCGAATATCAGAACAACTCGGATATTGGAGATCTGAGGATGGTTTCAGCCCCTACTCCTTTCTATCCAGCCTGGCTTCGGCTAGGCTGATCTCGCCGCGAAGCTCCCTTCCGCGGCACCTTCGTCCCCCAATTTCGAACATTGGCACCCGGCCGCGCGAAACGGCGGCGACGGGCACGACGACCTTTTTTACGACTCGACCCCCCGGATCGAGGGTGGGCTTGGCGGACTTCGAGATCATCGACAACCAGAAGGACCTCGAGCGTCTTTCCAATTCGCTACTTCGCGAGAAATCGGTCGCGTTCGATACCGAAGCGGACAGCTTCTACCACTACTTCGACAAAACCTGCCTGGTGCAGGTCGCCACGCCGACCGGCTGCTACCTGATCGATCCGCTGGCAATGGGGGGCCCCGCGAACCTCGCCCCGCTGGCCCCGGTGTTCGCCTCCCCCGACGTCCAGGTGATCTTTCACGCCGCCGAGTACGACCTCTTCGTGCTGAAGCGCGATTGCGGTTTCGCCTTTGCGAACGTCTTCGACACCATGCTGAGCGCGCAAATGCTCGGCTACTCGCAGGTGGGGTTGGCGGCGCTGATCGAACACCACTTCGGGATCAAGCTGGCAAAGGACGAGCAGCGCTCGGATTGGTCGCGAAGACCCCTTAGTCAGAGCCAACTCTCGTACGCTGCGTCGGATGTCCTCTACCTGATTCGCCTGGTGGAGAACCTCACCGCCGAACTCAAGCAGGCCGGACGTTTCTCCTGGGCAGAAGATGAATTCCGGACCCTGATGGCCCGAGAATGGCCCGAGCGCCTCTTCGACGACCTCGGCTACCTCAAGATCAAAGGCGCGCGGAAGCTCGACATGGACGCGCTGGCCGTGCTCAAGCAGCTCTACCTCGCCCGTGATCGGCGCGCTCGCGAGATCGACCGCCCGGCGTTCAAGGTGATCGGAAATCGCACGCTGTTGGAAATTTCCGAGACCCGGCCCACGACCGAGAGGACCATGACGCGAATCTCCGGGGTCAGCGACCTGATCATGCGCCGGATGGGGAAGGAACTTCTCGAAGCCGTGGAGAAGGGTTCCGAAAAACCCCACGGCCCGATTCCGAAGCCGGAGAGCACCGGGCGACGCCGACTGGACGGACGCACCGAGTACCGACTCGGGCTGCTGAAAAAGTGGCGCGCACCGCGATCGGTCGAACTTAAAATGGATCCAGGCGTCCTGTGCTCGAACGCTTCGCTCGAAACCATCGCCTTCAAGAACCCCGAGCAGGTCAGCGACTTCGACGAACTACCCGGGATGAAGCGCTGGTTCGTCGGAGCCTTCGGCGAGGAGATCGTCCAATTGCTGGGAGAAGCCTCACCCCCGCCCGAGAGCAGCGAACCCAGGAGACGCTCCCGCCGGCCGCGAGGGCGCAGGGGCGGTGGGGGATCCGAAGGCGAGGACTAGCCAGGGGCCGTCGGGCTCCTCCTGGGGAGCAACGAAAAACCCCCCGGCTGGTAAAACCAACCGAGGGGTCAAGATCGGGACCCGGCGACCGTAGATGAACGCGCCCGTATTTAAACACCTACGGCACAATTGCCGGATCCACGGACTGTTCCAATAGCAGGATCCGTGCCAGCTCGAATTTTCTCCGAGCTCCCCCAACTGTTTGAATTTGCACGGGTTTGGGTGGCACTCCCTTTTCGATGTGCATCTTTTTATGGCATCACTCCTCCCCGAATTACACCCGTTTTTCGGGACAGACAAGACACAAGGTGCTGAAGTTGCTGGGGAAAAATACGAGAGCATCTAAATATTGCGGTGCCATTTTAAATTGCACAGTCGTTTCGGTCTGCTCTCTCGCGCTGCTCCTTGCTGCGGCCTGCAGCCCGCCGCTACCGCTCCCGACTTCGGATCCCCCTTCGATGCGATTCGAGATTTTCCGGGGCGAATCGCCAGGCGCTGATGAGCGGCGCGCTGTCTGCAGTTGGTACGCCGACGCCCGCGAGGGCGTGCTCTACTTCGGGGTCTCGGCGTTCTGGCAGGGGCTGCGCGACAGCGGTTCCCCGCTGGGCGTGCTCGAGGGCCAAGGTCCCCAGGTCATCGGACGCTTTGACCTCGAGAGGCGCGCGTTCCTGCCCGCACTGACGCTGGCACGAGGCCGTGCCGCCGGTGTCTGGGATGTCCTGGCCCATGAGAACGGGCGCCTCTACTTCAGCGTCTTCTACGGCGTTTCGGGCTTCCGCGACCTCGAAAGCGGAGCCGTCCAACGCTTCGACCAGCTGGGGAAGGGGCTCAACGAGTGGGCGCGGGGGCCGGACGGAACACTCTTCGTGACGCGCTATGCCGCGGCTGAGAACACTGGCGGTGCGCTGCTCTGGATCGATCTCGACGGAAACCTGCTGGGCCAATTCTCCCTCGGCAGCGAGGGAAGCGACGAGCGCGTGCTCCCCAAGTCGGTCGCCTGGGACCCGGGTCGCCAACTCGCCTGGGTCACCAGCGATCAGCTGCCGGCGGCAGCCGGAGCCAGCGGCCACCCGACCCTCGTCCTTGACCTTGCCGGCGCCCAGGTGGCGCGGATCGACGACGTCGAGGTGCAGATCCTCGCTTTCGCAGGCGACGCCACCGGGTACTTCGCGGTCGCCACCGGGAACGGGCTCGAACTCTTCGTGCTGCCCCCCGGCAACCCGAAAGCCGACCTGGCCGGGGCGCGGCGTATCCTCTTGGACCCCCTCTTCGATCGCAGACTCGACTTCGCCCAGGGGATCGAGGTCGGGGAGACCGGCCGCGTTCTGGTCACGACCTGGTCGGGACGTGTCTTCGCGGTCGACCCCAAAAGCTTTGCTGTCGAAACCATCGCCTTCCCGCGCCTGCACGCCGGCGGGCTCTACTACGCCGCCGCCACCTATCGGGGCACGACCTGCGCGAGCTATTGCGCCGGCGTTGGCGTCGTGTGCACCGCCGACGAGTAGGGGGTTAGACTGCGAGCGTGTTCGCAGCCCGCCGCCAGCGTTTTCGCGAAGCCATGGAGCCCGGCTCGATCGCCCTCTTCGTCGGGGCGCGGACGCTGGTGCGTTCGGGCGATACCGAATTCCCGTTCCGGCAGGACAGCGATTTCTGGTACCTCACGGGCTTCGGCCAGCCCGATGCCGTCGCAGTCCTGCGCGCCGAAGGCGACCCGGGCTTTACGCTCTTCGTCCTCCCGCGCGATCCCGGAGCCAAAACCTGGACCGGCTACCGGCCCGGAACCGAAGGAGCGATCGCCGACTACGGGGCCGACGCGGCCTTCCCGGTGGCGAGCCTGAAAGAGCGGCTCCCCGGGCTTCTCGAAGGCGTAACGCGCATCCACCACAGCCTGGGACGCGACACCGCACTCGACGCCAATATCCTCGCCGTGCTCGACGACCAGCGCCGTCGCTCGCGGACCGGCGTGGTGCCCCCGTCGGAAATCGTCGACCCGCGCGCGCGGCTCCACGAGATGCGACTGCGCAAGGAGCCCGGCGAGATCGAATGCATGCGACGCGCAGCGGCCATCACCGCGGCGGCGCACCAGGGCGCGGCGCGCATCGCCCAGGGCGGCCGCTTCGAATACGAACTGCAGGCCGAACTCGAGTACGCCTTCCGCCGCCTCGGCGGCAGTGGCCCCGCCTACGGGAGCATCGTGGGCGGTGGGCAGAACGCCACCGTGCTGCACTACATCGCCAACGACCAGCCGCTTCGCGACGGCGACCTGGTGCTGATCGACGCCGGCGTCGAATTCGAGGGCTACGCCGCGGACGTGACGCGCACCTACCCGGTGGGCGGACGCTTCGAAGGCTACGCCCGGGCCGTCTACGAGGTCGTCCTTGCGGCACAGGAAGCGGCACTCGCTGCCTGTCGCCCGGGCACCGACCTCGATGCGATCCACGAAGGGACACTCCGGAGCCTGGTCGAGGGGATGATCGACCTGGGATTTTTCGAGGGCCCGGTGGACGCCGCGATCGAAGCCGAGCGCTTCCGTCCCTACTACATGCACCGCACCAGCCACTGGCTCGGTCTCGATGTCCACGACGTCGGGAGCTACAGCCGGGACGGCAAGCCCCGGCCGCTCGAAGCGGGGATGGCCTTCACCGTGGAGCCGGGCCTCTACGTGCCGATGAACTCCCCGGACCCCGGCAGCGAAGCCTTCCGCGGCATCGGTGTGCGCATCGAGGACGACGTGATCGTCACCGAGAGCGGCATCGAAAACCTGAACCGCGCGATCCCGAAACAAATCGAGGCGCTGGAAGCCTGGGTTCGCGGAGACTGAGCCGGACCCCGGAGCCGCTCTGGTAGAGCCGCTTCGTCAAGCCCCCAACGGAGAATCGCAGCATGCCCGAGATCAAGAGTCTGCTGAAGGAAGAACGCGTCTTCGAGCCCGATGCCGCCTTCGCCAGGCAGGCGAACTGGAACAAGAAGACCGTCGCCGAGTACCGCAAACTCGGAGCGACTTCCCCGAAGCGCTTCTGGGCGAAGATGGCGAGGGAGAACGTCTCGTGGTTCTCGCCGTGGAAGAAGGTCCTCGACTGGAAGCCCCCCTTCGCGAAGTGGTTCGTCGGCGGAAAGCTGAACGTCTCCTACAACTGCCTAGATCGGCATCTCGAGGGTGAGAACGCCTGGCGCCGCAACAAGGCAGCCATCATCTGGGAGGGCGAGCCCGGAGATTCGCGCGTCATCACCTACGCGGAACTGCACCGCGAGGTGTGTCGCTTCGCGAACGTGATGAAGGGCCTGGGCATCAAGAAGGGCGACCGCGTCGCGCTCTACATGCCGATGATCCCCGAACTCGCCATCGCGATGCTGGCGTGCACCCGCATCGGGGCGACCCACAGCATCGTCTTCGGCGGGTTCTCCGCCGAGGCGCTTCGCGACCGCATCAACGACGCCGGCGCAAAGCTCGTGGTCACCGCCGACGGGGGCTTTCGCAAGGGGGAAGCCTTCCCGCTGAAGCCCGCCGTTGACGAAGCCTGCAAGAAGACCCCCTGCGTCGAGAACATGGTGGTGGTGCAGCGCTGTGGCAATCGCGTCTCGATGAAGCGCCGCCGCGACCACTGGTGGCACGAGTTGATGGCCGAGGCCAGCCCCTCGTGCCCGCCCGCGAAACTCGACGCCGAGCACCCGCTGTTCATCCTCTACACCAGCGGAACGACGGGGAAGCCGAAGGGCATCCTGCACACCACCGGCGGCTACCTCACCCACGTAACGACCACCGCCAAGGCGATCTTCGACCTCAAGGATTCGGACGTCTTCTGGTGCACTGCAGACATCGGCTGGATCACCGGGCACTCCTACGTGATCTACGGGCCGCTCTCCAACGGCGCCACCACCGTGATGTACGAGGGAACGCCGACCTCGCCGGGGCCCGACCGCTGGTGGGCATTGATCGAGAAGTGGGGCGTCAACATTTTATACACCGCGCCCACCGCGATTCGCACCTTCATCCGCCTGGGCGACGAGCACCCGAAGAGCCACGACCTGTCTTCGCTGCGCCTGCTCGGAAGTGTCGGCGAGCCGATCAATCCCGAGGCCTGGATCTGGTACCACCGCGTGATCGGCGGGGGGCGCTGTCCGATCGTCGACACCTGGTGGCAGACCGAAACCGGCGGAATCATGATCACGCCGCTTCCCGGAGCAGTGGCGACGAAGCCCGGCTCGGCCACGCTGCCCTTCCCCGGGATCCACGCCGAGGTTCTCGACCAGGAGGGTCGCCCCGCGAAGGCCCCCAACGGCGGCTTCCTGGTGCTGCAGCATCCCTGGCCCGGAATGCTGCGCGGAATCTGGGGAGACCCGAAGCGCTATCGCGAGCAGTACTGGAGCCAGTACCCCAACACCTACTTCGCCGGCGACGGCGCACATCGCGACCGGCGGGGATATTTCTGGGTGATGGGGCGGATCGACGACGAGATGAATATCTCGGGCCACCGCATCGGCACCATGGAAGTCGAGAGCGCACTCGTCTCGCACAGGGATGTCGCCGAAGCGGCAGTGGTGGGGCGCCCGGACGCCATCACCGGCACTGCGATCGTCGCCTTCGTCACTCAGAAGGGCGGAGCGAAGGCGGGGGATGCCCTCGCCGCCGCGCTGCGAAGCCACGTCACGAAGCAGATCGGCGCGATCGCAAGGCCCGCGGACATCCGCTTTACCGACGCCCTGCCCAAGACCCGCTCGGGAAAGATCATGCGACGCCTGCTGCGCGACGTGGCGGCCGGAAAGAAAACCGCCGGCGACACCTCGACCCTCGAGGACCTGAACGTGCTGGCCGCGCTGCGCGGAGACGACGAGAGCTAGCCTGTCCTATACGGCATAGGACACTGTTCCACCGTCACGCGACTTCGGGATGGCTGGCTCGAGTACTTCCTGGGGGTCGTTTTGGCGGCTTACCGGGAGTTTGAGAGCCGGGTGGCCGGGTATTTAAAATCGGGAATCAATTCCCGATCTTCCGAACCATGCTTTCACGCCTCGTTGAACCGCGACTCCGCCGAGCCCTGCGAGAGCAGCCTGCCGTCGCGTTGCTGGGACCTCCGCGACATCGTTCAGGCGAGCCTTCGATCGAGAGCCCGAGTTCAGAGGGTATGCGGGTTCACCAACACGCCACCGTCGGCCACCATGCTGTGGCCGGTGACGAACGAGGCGCGGTCCGAGCAGAGGAAGGCCACGACGTCGGCGATTTCAGAGGGCTCGGCCAGGCGACGCATGGCGTGGGTGGCGACGCTCGCGGCTTCGGAACCCTCCACCGTCTCGAAGTAATGCGCGATGGCCTCGGTGCGCACGCCGCCGGGACAAACTGCGTTCACGCGGATGCCGCGCTGTGCGTACTCTGCCGCCGCGGTTTTGGTGAGCGCAATCACACCGCCCTTCGCCGCGCTGTAAGCCGCCTGGTGGGCTTCGCCCTTGATGCCCGAGACCGAGGCGACGTTCACGATCGCGCCGCCGCCAGAGGCCTCAAGCGCTGGGAGTTCATATTTCAGACACAGCCAGACCCCGGTGAGCGAAACATCGAGGGCACGCTGCCAGGCCTTGGGCTCAATCGCGGGCACCGGCGCGAAACCTGCACCCGCAGCGGCGTTGTTCGAGGCACAGTGCAGCGCACCGAAGTGTTCGAGCGTGGCCGCCACCATCCTCTCGACATCGGCTTCCTGCGACACGTCGGCTTCGACGAAGAGCGCTTCGCCCCCCTCGGCTTCTACCAGACGCACGGTCTCCAGGCCCGATTCGCTGCGCCGATCCACCACCACCACCCGGGCCCCATCTCGCGCGAAGGTGAGACAGGTGGCGCGACCGATCCCGGCGCCGCCGCCCGTCACCAGCCCGACCTTCCCCTCGAGGAGTCGCATCAAGAAGCCCTCCGCCGGGTGCATGCCGACGCCCCCCGAGACTAGGACAGGCGACGGAAGCAGCGATTCACCGAATCGGGTTGCCGAGGTGGGAGAGGCGCTCGCTGGAATCGGCGGCGGCCGCCGCCGGCAGTGCGCAATCGAGCTGTGAAATCGGTTCGCCGATGTCGGCGCGGCCTGCACCCCGCCGCAGGATCTCGAGCAGGGCGACGGCTCCCTTCGCGGCGTTTCGCGAGACCCTGGGCCGCATCCCGTCTAGCCCTCGAGGGCGATCCCGTAATGATCGGTATAGGGACGAAGGCGCTCGCGCAATTCGGCCGGGGCAAACCCCCATTCTTCGGGGGTGTAGCGGTGGATGCCAAATTTCCCCCGCGGTTTCGCTGCCACGTACTCGCGAATTCGCTCGGCGTGATCGTCTCCGAGTTCGCGGCCCATGTCGGCGTAGGCACAGCGCAGGGTCTCCACCGGATCCTGCATCAACTGCTGGAAGTGGACGTCGACGAAACGCGCCGGGAGCCTCCCGCCCCGGCGCTCTTCGATCACGCCGAGCAGCGCGGCGCTGAAGACGGCGTCGATCACCTTCACCATGAGACCGAGATCGAGTTCGTCGGTACGCATCCAGCGGGCCATGGCGGTGGTGCTCACCGTCGAGGGCATCGTCTTCAGCGGGTCGCGGTGGGTCTGAATCACCCAGCAATCGGGATAGGTCTCAAAGAGCAGCCCCAGGGTCATCAGGTGCGCCGGGGTCTTGAGCAGCCAGGTGCGCTCGGGCTCCCCGTGCTGCAACCACTGGAGGAGTTGCTTGTGGTAGCGGTAGGAGACGGGCATCTCCGGGAGCCATTCGAGGAGCGTCGCCACCATCGGCCAGTGACTCCCCGCAAAAGAAGGGGCGGTGAGCGTCACGCACTCGACCGGAAGATCCGATCGCAGCTCGTGGATCGCGGCGAACTCCGGGGCCACGTCGGCCCAAAACTCCTGCTCGCATTCCGAGAACGAAAGACGCGGGTCCGTGGCCGACTTGGCGTCGACCGGCCCGGTCGAGAGCGGAACCGGGTGGAGACCCTCGAAGGCCAGCGGCGCGCGCAGTTCGGGATCGAGGGAGAGCAACTCGAAGAGGATCGTGGTGCCCGAACGCGCCGGGCCGGTCACCACCAGTGGAGCCCGCACCGCCTGCTTTTCGATGGCGGGATCCTGCGCGAGTTCGCGGAGCAGACGGCCCCGGGAAAGCAACGAACGGGCGATCTCCTGCCGGGTCATCAAGCGACCGACGGTGTGCATGGCGCTGCGGTCGAGTTCGTCGACCAGCTGAAAGAAGCGATCACCAAAGCCCGGATCCCCCGGGTCTTCGAAACCCGACTCAGGCATGCCGAGCAACTCCACCGCATCGCGCCGCAGCCTATTGGCATCGAGAGGAACCAGGTGTCGGGCCCCTCCCACCGAATCGCCCATCGCGTTGATGCGACGCACCCAATCCGGACGCGGATAGCGTTCGGCCATCGTCTTCATCGCTGAACTCGGGTGGGGCATCGGCACCTCTCGCAGGCGGGCGGATGCATAGCCTATCGAAACAGGTCACCCGCCCTCAAAACGGAAGCGAAGCCCGGCGCGGCTTCCCGAACCGCGCCCCCTGACTTAGACTCGATTCCCGGGCGACCGTCATCCTTCCCATCCAACACTTCCCATTCGACACCCTTTCCTTTCAGCATGACTAGAAGGTTCCGCGCGTGCTCGATCACCACGACCTGCGATCACCAGCGCGCCCCCGCGCGATCGCCTCGGTATCCGACCCGGTCGGAGCGGCCATTCGCGGACGCCTCTTGCGACGCTACAAGCGCTTCCTCGCCGACGTCGAAACCGACGCGGGGGAGCGCCTCACCGTCCACTGTCCGAACCCGGGGAGCATGCGCGGAATGAACACGCCCGGCATGGCCGTGCGTTGCAGCACCAGCGATGCCCCCCACCGAAAGCTACGTCACACCCTCGAGATGGTTCGCAGCGGGCGCATCTGGGTAGGGGTGCACACGCTGCGCGCGAACCGCGTCGCCGCGCGCCTTTTCGAAACGCGAAGCCTCCCGGCCTTTCGCCGGCACGATTCGGTCCAGCGCGAGATCAAGGTCGGCATGAACACCCGGCTCGACTTCGCGCTGCACCGAAAAGGCGATGCACAACCCACCTACATCGAAGTGAAGAGCGTCACCCTCGCCGCCGGACGCCGCGCGCGCTTCCCCGACAGCGTGACCGAGCGCGGCCGCAAACACCTCGAGGTGCTCAGCCACCTCCGCAGCCGGGGTGCCCGCGCGGCACTGCTCTTCGTGGTGCAAAGGGCGGACTGCGACTCGGTCGAGCCGGCAGGCGACATCGACCCCGAGTACCAGGAGGCGCTGTGCCGTGCGGCCGAAGCGGGGGTCGAGATCTGGGCCGTGGGGGCCCGCGTGACCGCGCGCGCAGTCCGCAGCGAACGCCTGCTCCCGGTGCACCTATGAAGGGCGCGGCGCGCACACTCGACCGCAGGTCCGCCCGGGCGATTCGCACGCGTCTGCTTGACTGGTACGACGCCGAGAAACGCGACCTTCCCTGGCGGCGAAGTCGCGATCCCTTCGAGATCTGGGTCTCCGAGACGATGCTCCAACAGACCCGCGTCGACGCGGTGATCCCCTACTACGAGCGTTTTCTCGAGCGCTTCCCCGATGTCTATGCCCTGGCGAGCGCCGACCTCGAGGACGTCTACGGTGTTTGGGAGGGGCTCGGCTACTACTCGCGCGCACGCAACCTGAAGCGCGCCGCGGAACAGGTCGTGAGCGAGTTCGGGGGCGAACTCCCCGACGACCCGGTCGCCCTGCGGCAGCTTCCTGGGATCGGTCGCTACACCGCCGGGGCGCTGGCCTCGATCGCCTTCGATCGACCCGAACCCGTGGTCGATGGAAACGTCTCCCGGGTTCTCACCCGCTTGCTCGGCATTCGCGAGGACATCCGCGATCGCGCCGTCTCCGAAAACCTGTGGCGCGATGCAAGAGCCCTGGCCGACGGCCCTCGCCCGGGAGACCTCAACCAGGCGCTCATGGAACTCGGCGCGACACGCTGCACGAAGCATTCTCCCGGCTGTGCGGGCTGCCCCCTCGGCCGCCACTGCGACGCCCGAAAGGTGGGCGACGCCGCTTCGCTTCCCAAAAAGACCGCAAAGCGACCGCCGACGCAGGTCCTTGCCACGGCGATCTGGCTCCTGCGCAACGACAAGGTGTTGGTGATCCGGAGGCGCTCGCAGGGCCTGCTCGGCGGGCTTTGGGAACTGCCCGGCGGTGAATGCCGCGAAGGCGAAGCTCCGAGCCAGGCGCTCAGGCGCGGCCTGCGAAAAACCCTTCGACTCGAAGCGCGCAAGGTAAAGCGCGTCGGCGAAGTGCAACACGTCTTCAGCCACCGCAAGCTGTCGCTCTTTGTCTTTCGCGGAAACCCTGCGCCGGGGCGCGTGCGACGCTGCGAGGTCGAAGCCCACCGCTGGGTGCGGCCTTCGGCACTCGCCTCGCTTCCCTGCGGCGGCCCCACCCGCAAGGCGCTGGCGCTGCTGGCTGCGAGCTTCGCTGGATGAAGCCCACCGCGAAGACCCTCCGGCTCGTCTGCTTCGGCGTGTTGCTCGGACTCGTGCTGGCGGCCACCACACCGCTGGGAGAGGGAGCACGCGCGCTCTTCTTCGGCGTAATCAACCATTTCGCGGAGCCCGCCGAGCCCGTTGAGCTGGCGCGCGCCGCCTACGGCGAGGCGCGCTACATGGGCGTTCTGGAGAACCGATCCCTCGTCGAGGTCAGCGGGCTCAGCGCCTCGCGCCGCAGCCCGGACCTCTTCTGGGCGCTCAACGACGGCGGTGCCGAGCCTCGACTGTACGCCCTCGGCGCCGACGGCCGCGACCGCGGAAGCCTGCTGGTCGAGGGCGCCGAAAACCGCGATTGGGAGGCCCTCGCCGGGTTCGAGATCGGAGCCGTTCCCTACCTCTTGATCGGTGACATCGGCGACAACAACGCAAGAGAGGACGCCATCCACTTCTACGTGGTGAAGGAGCCCCCGGTCCCGGGCGAGCGGATCGAAACGGGCAGCACCGTCGTGCCCGCGTTCCAGCTGGTGGTGCGCTACCCCGAAGGCGCACGCGATGCCGAAGCGCTCGCGGTCGATCCCGTGAGCGGCGACGCGCTGATTCTCACCAAGCGCGACGACCCGCCCGAACTCCACGCCTTCCCGCTGGTGCCGTCGATCGACCCGGCGGGTCCGCAGCTCGAACTCACGACGCGGAAAATCGGCGTCGTCGCGACCCTGCCAAAACCGACCCAGCACGACCTCGAGAATGGCGGCCTCATCGGACTCATGCGCTCGATGCCGACTGCGCTGCGCATTACGCCCGACGGGAAAGCGGCCATCGTCCTCACCTACCGCGATGCCTACGAATTCGTTCGCGCTCCCGGGGAAGGCTGGGAAAGCGCCTTCGCGCGCGCACCGAGACGCATCCCGCTACCGCCGATGGAGCAGGCCGAGGCGGCGGCCCTCGACCCGCGCGACGGGTCGCTGTGGGTGACGAGCGAGGGCAGACCGGCACCGCTCTACCGCGTTCCGCGCCTTGAAACCCCCGGCGCGGATTGAGTCGAGACCGGGGTCCCTGGCTGCAAGTCGGCGGCTTCACCTCGGTGCTTCGAGGGCGGCTACGCAGGCGTTCGGCCTGGCGAAGAGAGCGCGTAGGGTCGCGATGTCGGTTTCGGTAACGACGACGCGCTCGCGCGTATTCCACTCGTAGTTCATCGCCGAATCGCAGGCGAGGCAGTGGCCGAGACCGAGCACGTGCCCGAACTCGTGGGCGGCCAGCAAGCGCACCTCCGCCAGGGTGAGCGGGCGTGAAAGCGGGCGGTCGCGCAGCGCGAGTTGCATGCGTCCCCCCACCCGCAAACCCTCGGCGGTGTCGATGCAGGCGATGCCCGCGCGTCCCTGGGCCGAGCCGGACATGCGCCGCTTCCATTCGACCTGCACCGGAGCACTTGGGTCTTCGCGCACGAAATCGAGGGCGAACCAGCGCCAGTGCAGGCGCATCGCTTCTTCCCACAGGCGAATTCCTTCGATTGCGGCGTTGCGGGCGTCCTCGCGGCTCGCGTGGCGCGGCGATTCGGGAGGAAGCCCGATAGCGACCCGCCAGGGCATGTCGCGGGGCGTCACGTGAACGAAGCCACCCGGCCCGGCATTCGGCACGAGGTAGGAAGCGCCGGGGACCCGCTCCGGATCTTCGACAACCGCGGGCGGAAGCGCGCAGCCCGCCAACACGAGAGGCAGCAAGCGGAGCCAGCACCGCGCTCCCCTGGAACGGCTACCGGATTGCAACGTGGGGGCCTGCATGGGCAAAAGGCGTGGCCACCTCCTGGCACGAGCCTAGTGCGCGCTCGCAAGACTGGCTGCAACGCCGCGCGCGGCGGCCTGCAACTGCGAGATAGACTCCACACCGATGCCAGGTTCCCGAGCCCCGGGCGAGCGCGATGATGCTCGCGGCGCTCGCGAGCCTCGTCTTGCTGCGCACGGCGGCAAGGCGGCGACGCACGCCGTAGGCGTGTATGGCACGCAGCCCGGCCCATCCGGCCCGGCTCGGGCATTCGGGCTATCCTCCAGCCCCGCCTGAACGCCGCCCGCTTCGAGGTTTCTCCGATGAGCGCAACCGCTTCCCCCCTTCACTACAGCGAAGAGGAACTGCTCTCGAGCGGGTCGTTCCGCGAGCCGCTCTTTGCCAATGGCGTGCGCTGCCACGGCGGCTTCGACGACGAGGGCCGCTACTGCTCGCCTCGGGTCCTGTTCCGCAACCCCGCGATCAACGCCTGGCAGGATCGGCTGCGGCAGGGCGGCGACACGCTCTTCGAAATCTCGCCCGACTTGATTCCTCCGGTGCACCCCAACGTGGCCCAGGCCAAGCTCCTGCTCCAGAACGGCGTGCGCGAACCGATCGTACGCGCGCTGACGATCATCTCGATCGTCGAGGGCTTCGGCGCCATGATCCGCGACGTAAAGGTCCCGGATCTCGAGTCGCTGCTGGTCGAGCCCATCCACGGCACCGCCCTCGCGCACCTGCAAAGAGGGCTCTTCGAGGCGCATGCCCGGGACGAGTCGGGCTACCGCGACGAGGGGGGCCACAAGCAGATGTGGGAGGCCGCCCGCGACGCCGCCCTCGAAAACCCGAAGATCCCCGGCGACGTATTGATGCGACTGATGGGCCGCCGCGACCAACGCGGGCGCCGCAAGCCGCTCTTCCCCGAGATCGGCGAGGACCTCGAGCGCAGCCTCGGCTTCATGGCCAACGTGCTGGTGGTGGAGGTGATGGCGGCGGAGACCTTCCAGTGGGGCATCGACCTGCTCTCGGATCCCGAGATTTCAGCGGCACCCGAGGAAGCCGGGGGCATGGTGGAGAACATCCGCGCCGACGAGAAACCCCACGTCGAATACCTGCGCACCGCGCTCTCCGAGGTGGCGGCGCGCACCATCCGCACCGTCGACGGCAAGCAGATCTCCGGCAAGGTCGTGATCGACGGCCTGCTCCACGGCATCCTGTCCGAGGTGATCAAGAACCGCCGCAGCGACCAGCGCGACGACCTCCGCGAGGGTCTCGAAAAAGCGGTGCAGGTAGCGGCTCACCCGCAGCGGCTGCTCGAGGACTTCGATTCCCTCGAATTCGACTGGACGCCGCCCTCGCAAACGGGCTTCGAAGCCTCCGAAGCTGCTTAGGCTATGAAAGTCGCAACGCGGATTCGGCGCAGCGCCCGGGTCGGGCGCACGGCGGTGCAGCTCTGGCTCCGCTACAAGGCGCCGGCGGTGGGGCGTCGCCTTTCGGGTCGCGAGCCCGCGAGCGCCGCCATCATGAACCGGCGCCACGAGCGGACCGCGGACCAGATCCTGAAGCTCGCGCTCTCGATGCGCGGCGTGATGATCAAGATGTGCCAGGCGGTAGCGACCCGCGCCGACATGTTCCCGCCGGAGTTCATCGAGAAGCTGAAGCAGTGCCACGACGCGGTCCCCTTCCAGCCCTTCGAAGTGGTACGCGCGGTCGTCGAGCGCGAACTCGGAAAACCCCTCGATGCGGTCTTCTCCGAGTTCGAAGAGCAGCCCATCGCCGCCGCCTCGCTGGCCCAGGTGCACGCGGCCAAGCTGCACGACGGGCGCGAAGTCGCGGTGAAGGTCCAGTACCCCGACATCGAGGACATCATCCGCACCGACCTCAACAACATGCAACGGGTCTGCCGGATCTACGAGTTCTTCGACCCGCAGCCCCTCGAGTTGATGCCGCTGCTGAAGGAACTCACCACCCATCTTTCGTACGAGTTGGATTTTGAACGCGAGGCGGATTGCTCTGAGCGCGTACTTGAACTCTTCTCCGACGATGACCGGGTGAAGATCCCCGAGGTCTACCGCGAGTGGAGCACGAAGCGCGTGCTGGTGATGGAGAAGATCTCGGGCATCAAGATCACCGAGCGCGCAGCCATCGAGGCCGCCGGCCTCGACCCCGCCGACGTGGTGCAGGACCTGATGTACATCTACGTGCGCATGATCCTGGCCGCGGGTTTCTTCCAAGCCGATCCCCATCCCGGCAATCTATTCGTCACGCCCGAGGGCCAGGTCATCGTGATCGACTTCGGGCTCTCGAAGGAACTTCCCGAGGGCTTTGGCCTCGGCCTCTTCGAGTTGATGTTCTCGCTGATGACCTTCAACGAATCGGCGATGGTGCGCGCCTTTGGCGAGTTGGGCTTCCGCTCGAAGAGCGGCGACGACGATACCTTCCTGGCGATCGCGCGGCGCATGGTGAGCCGCAGCGACAGTGGCAGCTTCGAGGGCGAATTCACCGAGGAGATGACCGACGAACTCTTCGCGGCGATTCGCGAAGACCCGGTGGCCGAGGTGCCGAGCGACTTCGTGCTGGTGGCGCGGGTCTTCTCGTTTCTCTCGGGCATCGCCCACACCCTCGGCAGCCGCGCCAACGTGCTGCGGGCGATGGGCGCCAGCACCGGCTAGCCCGCGCGTCGCCAAGCGCGGGAGTGACTCAGTTGCCGGGGCACTCGGCGCGGACCACCCAGCAAAGGGCCTCCGCCACCATGCCCTCGTCGGTGAGCCAGGGCGTTACTGCCTCCGCCACCGAGGCGCGAATGCGTTCCTGCACTTCGGGCACGGCCTCTCGCATGGCGGCACCCGCCGGACCCATCTGCACCAGGAATTCGAGGATCTCTGCGCGGCCGAGCCCGCGGCCGACGGTGACGCGGGCCTCGAGAGCTTCGTGATGGACCTTCGAAAAACCCGCCGCTTCCAGTAGCCCCGCCACGCGCTCGCGGTCGGCGAAGGCAAAGGGGCCGGGCGCAGAAGGATCGGGCGGAGCCGGGGGATCGAGATGTTGCATGGCCGCCGCACCCGGAATTGCCATCCAGGGGTTCTTCGCGATCTCCTGCCAGCACACGAAGACCAGCCGCCCGCCCGGTCGCAGCGCTCGCAGGATGTTGGCAAAGGCGGCCTGGGGATCGTCAAAGAACATCACACCGAAGCGCGAAAAGGCGAGGTCGAAGGCCGCCGCTTCGAAGCCGTGAGTCTGTGCGTCCGCAACCTGGAAGTCGAGGTTCGCTGCCGCGCGGGCAAGACTGCGCGCCTGGACCAACATCGGCTCAGAAACGTCGACCCCCAACACGCGGCCGGTCTCTCCCACGTGCCCGGCGAGTTCCACGCTCGAATGCCCACAGCCGCAACCCACGTCGAGCACCGCTTCGCCGGGCCGTGGTGCCGCCCGCTCGATGGCGGTGCGTCCCAGCCCTTCGATCTGATCGTTGATCAGCCCGTCGAGTGCCACCCACTTGGGACCGGCGACGTCGTTCCAGTACTCGACCTGAAGAGAATTGGCTCCCGACTCTGCGGCCATTCCAGGCTCCCACTCATTTCCGCCGGTGGTGCGGAGCGTCGCAGGCTAGCCCAACGGGGGACGGCGGCGGGCCAGTGCCGCGAGACCGAGCGCCAACAGGGCCCCCGAACCCGGTTCGGGAATGGGTGCGGTGGTGACGTAGAGCGCACCGCCAGCGTAGAGGTCGATCGGCCCCGAGAGGGGCCCCTGCAGCACGACGTGGAAAGGCGACGCCGTGACTTCCTCGAGGCCGGTCCAGACGGGGGTGCAGTCGATCGAGCAGAAGCTGACGAAGTCGGCCCACCGTGGCACCCGGGAATCCGAAAATCGGCATCGCTACAGCGCCTCGGGTACCTTCTGCGCCGGGAGACGCGCGTGAGCAGCCAGTTCGGAAAACTCTTTCGCATCGCCACCTTCGGCGAGTCCCACGGCGGCGGTGTCGGCGTAGTGGTGGAGGGCTGCCCCCCGCGCCTGACACTCGAAGCTGCCGATATCCAGCGCGATCTCGATCGTCGCCGTCCGGGGCAGAGCCACCTCACCACCCCGCGGCAGGAAGCCGACGCGGTCGAGATCCTTTCCGGGCTCTTCGAGGGCGTCACCCTCGGCTCGCCCATCGCCATGCTGGTGCGCAACAAGGACGCCCGGCCCGAAGCCTACGAGGCGATGAAGAACGTCTTCCGTCCCTCCCACGCCGATTTCACCACCGAGGCGAAGTACGGCGTGCGCAACTGGCAGGGCGGCGGACGCGCCAGCGCCCGCGAGACCGTCGGCCGGGTGGCGGCGGGCGCCATCGCGCGCAAATTGCTCGCGAGTGCCGGCATCGACGTGATCGGCTGGGTGCAGCGGGTTCAGGAAATCGAAGCGCAGGTCGATTCCGAGAGTGTCGACCTGTCAGCGGTGGAAGCCCACATCACGCGCTGTCCCGACGCCAAAGCCGCGGCTCAGATGGAAGCCGCCATCGACGCGGCGCGCCGGGACGGCGATTCGCTCGGGGGCGTCGTCTCCTGCATCGCGCGCGGCGTTCCCGCCGGCCTCGGAGAACCCGTCTTCGAAAAACTCGAAGCCGCGCTCGCGGGGGCCCTACTGTCGCTGCCCGCCGCCAAGGGTTTCGAGATCGGCAGCGGTTTCGCGGGCACGAAGCTGCGCGGCAGCGAACACAACGATCCCTTCATCCCCGGCGACGACGGCAGGACCCGCACCGCGGCGAATCGCAGCGGCGGCGTGCAGGGGGGCATCAGCAACGGCGAGACGATCGAAGTCCGCGTCGCCTTCAAGCCCACCGCCACCATCTCGAAGGCCCAGCAGACGGTGGATCGCGAAGGCAACGCCGTCACCCTCGAAGCCCAGGGCCGACACGACCCCTGCGTGCTGCCGCGCGCGGTGCCGCTGGTCGAAGCCATGGTCTGCCTGGTGCTCGCCGACCACTGGCTGCGCCAGAAAGCTGTGGACGTGCTGCCGACGCTCGGCGACTGACTGCCCCTACGGCAGCAGCACGAAGCCGGCGATGGCGGCCAGCGACGCCACCAGCACCGCCAGCAGGCCAGCGAGGCCGTGGCGCCCCGCGAGGGCCTTCGCTTCTGCGGGTCGGGCGTGCTCGAGGCGGCGCCCCCAGAAGGCGGCGGTCGCGAAGAGCCCGGCTGCGAGCAGGCCCAGCCAGCCGTGGAACTTCGAAAGGGGACCGAAGCCGCGCAGCCACACCGCCGAGGCCATGCCGCCGACGAATCCCACCAGTACCAGTATCACCGCGGGCTTCGCCAGGCGCAGGTGCGCGGCCAACAGCTGCGAACGGGCGACGTCGCCCGTGCCGGGAAGTCCCTGCCGCTGGCGCCGCAAGCGCAGGCCCCGGCGCAGCACCTCGAAGACGAGGAGCAGGGCCAGCACCATCCACAGCGGGTGCCCGTAAGCGAGCCAGCGTTCCAGGCCTGCGTGAGCGGCGGGGTCCAGCTAGCCCACCCGGTGGATGGCATCGCCCGGGAGCCTCTCCAACAGCGAGGCCAGCGCCTGCTCGAGGTAGCCGGGGTCGCGTGATTCGAGGGTCAGCAGCACGCGGTATTCCGGCTCGCCGATGCGCGGATACGAACCCAGCATCAACTGTGGGTAGTCGCCGAGGAGCGCGTGCAGGGCTTCGGCGATCTCGCTCTCGTGGGGCTTCACGTAGACCTCCCGCAGATGGAAGGGATCGCCGCGGAAGCGGTCGCGGATCGACTCGAACTTCTTCTGCAGCAGCTGGGGGATGCCAGGGAAGATATGGACGTTCTCAACCACCACGATCGGAAACCAGAGATCGCCGGCGTCGATCACCTTCGCGCCCGCAGGCAGCATCGCCATCTTGCGCTGGCTCTCGTTCGCCGGCCCGCCCGAGGCGTGCTCGATGCGCTGGCACATATTCTGGTTCAGCTCGAGTTCGCGGCCGAAGGCCAGCGCCACGGCCTCCATCGTCATGTCGTCGTGGGTCGGCCCGATGCCGCCCGACGTAAAGACGTGATCGAAGCCCTCGGAAAGCGCGCGCACTTCGCGCGCAATCAACTCGACGTCGTCGGAAATCGTGAGGATGCGCTCGAGGTCGACACCGAGCTCGCGCAGCTGCTTCGCCAGGTAGGGGGAGTTGGTATCCACCACCTTCCCCGAGAGGATCTCGTTCCCAATCACGAGCATGGCTGCGGTGGGCATGGCCCGGTGATCCTATCCGAGGGCCGGAACCGCGGCCAAACCTCGCGTATTCTCGCGGGGTGGAACATCGCATCCGCTTTCTGCCCTCGGGGCGCGAACGCTCCTGTGAAGACGGAGCCAGCCTGCTCGAAACTGCTCGCGAGGCCGGCCTGCCGGTGGCGAGCGCCTGCGGCGCCGACCGCCTCTGCGGCCGCTGCGGCCTCGAGATCGTCGAGGGGGGCGACGGCCTCGCCCCCGAATCCGAACGCGAGCGGCAGCTCAAGGAACGCAATCGCATCGACCCGCGTCTGCGCCTCGCCTGCTTCGTCCTGGTGAACCACGATCTCGTGGTGACGGCCCCCTACTGGGGAACCACGGAAGAAGTACCTTGAGCGACGCGATGCCTGCCATCCTGCTGGTCGATCACGGCAGCCGCCGAGACGAGGCCAACGCGCAACTCGACCAGCTGGCGCTGCGCGTGCGCGCGGCGCGTCCCGATCTTGAAGTTCGCTGCGCCCACCTCGAGATCGCCGCCCCCAGCGTGGCCGAGGCCCTCGACGCCTACGCCGCCGAGGGCGTGCGCGAGGTGTTGATCCATCCCTTCTTCCTGGCTCCGGGGCGGCACACCTCGGAAGACCTGCCGCGCCTGGCCCGCGAAGCGGCCGAGCGAAACCCGGGGTTGCGCGTGCGCCTTGGCGCAGTGCTCGGGGTGGACGACGTCGTCACCCAGGCGGTGTTGGCCCGCATCGACGCCGGGCTTCGGAGTGGCGACTGAAGCCGACGACTTGCTAGGTCGCGGCGGCCGCCGCTCGCTTCTCGAACCAGTAGAAGGCGGCCACCACCAGCGCGTGGTCGATCTCACCGGCGAGCACGCGCTCGGGGATCTCGCGCAGCGGCACCAACTCGACGCTGGTCTCCTCGCGCTCGCTGTTCTGGATCGCCTGCTGCCAGACGACGTCGCGAGCCAAAAACAGGTGCAGGCGGTTGCCGAAGAGGGCGGGGTTGGGATTCACGCCGCCCAGGCGCTCGACGCTCGCCGCCCGGTATCCGGTCTCTTCGAGTAACTCACGCGCGGCGGCCACCGCCGGATCCTCGCCGGGGTCCACCATGCCGCCCGGGGTCTCGAGCATCACGCGGTCCGCGCCGTGGCGATACTGCGCCACCATCACGACCTCGTCGTTCTCGGTGATCGGCACCACGTTCACCCAGTCGCCGGCCTCGATCCGAAAGAAGTCGTAGACCTCTCCGTTGTGGGGCGAGCGAGTACGCGTACGCGCCACCTCGAAGACCCGGCAGTCCGCGAGGATCTCGGTCTCGAGAGGTTCCCAGGCGGGCGGACGCGACATCGGACGGAGCCTAGCAGTGCGGTGCGGTCTCCAGCGGAGTGGTGAGCGCGCCACCGGGCCCCAGAGACCTCGAAACCCGCAGCTACATGGAATTTGCGGACGTACTCAGGCAACACGGTGCTTCCCCAAAGGCGGACATGCACGCCCTGTGGCGACGCATCGTCTTCAGCGTGCTGATTTCCAACACCGACGATCATTTGCGCAACCACGGATTCCTCTATGTCGGACCCGACGGCTGGACCCTCGCGCCCGCCTACGACCTGAACCCGGTCCCAATCGAACGGAAACCCCGGATCCTCACCACCGCAATCGATCTCGACGATGCCACCGCATCGCTCGATCTGGCTTTCAGCGTTGCCGAGTATTTCGAACTCGCACACGACGAAGCCCAGCGAATCGTCACCGAGGTGGGCCTGGCAGTCGCCGGGTGGCGCGCGCGTGCCAGCGCCCTCGGCATCGCCAGAGCCGAAATCAATCGCATGGCCTCGGCCTTCGAGCACGAAGATCTCCGCGCCGCCCTCGGCTGACTTCTTCCGGGCGAGGCCCGCCGCTGGGGGACGCGATCTCTCGGCGATCCAGGTCGCGGATCTCGTTGGTCGATCCGCGAAGGCACTTGCGCCATGCGGCCGCCCGGGAGTGTGGCAGCCCCGAGCGAATGGGTTGCCCTATAAGGGCTAGCATCGGCGCGGCCCCAGGAGAGCATCGGGAGCGCGACGATTTCCAGCTGGCGTGAAAACCTCGTCCTGCGGCGCAGCGGCCATCTCGCGATGGTGCTCGCGGCCGTTGCCACCGGGCTCGCCGGGGCCGCCGGGGCGGTGGTCTTTCGACTGATGATCCGCAGCGTGCAGGCGGGTGCCTGGGGCACCGGCTTTGGTGAAATCCTTCAGGAAGGTCTGCTGGCGGAGGCCGGCGACCCCCTCGAGCGCGCGCGGGAACTCGACTGGTACTGGCGGTTGGCGATGCCGGCGCTCGGCGGCCTGATCGTGGGTCCGCTGATCTACTTCTTCGCGCGCGAGGCCCGGGGCCACGGGGTCCCGGAAGTGATGAAGGCGGTGGCGCTGCACGGCGGCGTGATTCGCGCCCGCGTGGTGTTGGTGAAGGCGATCGCCTCGGCGGTCACCATCGGCACGGGCGGCTCGGCCGGGCGCGAGGGACCGATCGTGCAGATCGGCTCGGCGATGGGCTCGGCCTTCGGGCAATTCCTGAAGCTGCCGGTGCTGCAACTGCGAACGCTGGTGGCTTGCGGGGCCGCGGCGGGCATCTCGGCCACCTTCAACGCGCCGATCGCCGGCGCGCTCTTCGCCGCCGAGGTGATCATCGGCGATTTCGCGGTGGCCCAGCTCACGCCGATCGTGATCTCCTCGGTGGTCGCGACGGTGGTCTCGCGCTTCTTCCTCGGCAACCACCCGGCCTTTGAGGTGCCGCCCTACGAGATCGTGAGCCCCTTCGAGCTCGCGCCCTACATGGCGGCCGGGGTCGTCGCCGGAATCGTCGGCGTGATCTTCATCCGCAGCCTGGGCCGCGCCGAGACGATCTTCGAGCAGCTTCCGATCCCCGATTATCTGAAAGCCTGCGTCGGCGGCCTGATGGTCGGGGGCATCGGCGTCTTCCTGCCGGAGATCTTCGGCGTCGGCTACTCGACGATCTCGCTGGCGCTCACCGGCCAACTCACCGTAGTGGCCCTGGCGGCGCTGGTGGTGATGAAGATCCTCTCGACCTCACTCACCATCGGCTCGGGCGGCTCCGGCGGCATCTTCGCGCCGTCCCTCTTCTTGGGGGCGATGACCGGCGGGCTCCTCGGAAGCCTCCTCAACCAGTGGTTCCCGGGCGCCACCGCGAGTTCGGGCGCCTACGCATTGGTGACGATGGGCGCGGTCGTAGCCGCCACCACCCACGCTCCGATCAGCGCCATCATCGTGATCTTCGAGCTGACCCAGACCATCGACATCGTCCCGGCGCTGATGGCCAGCTGCGTGGTCAGCACGCTGGTCTCGCAGCTTCTCTACCGCGATTCGATCTACACCTCCAAGCTGCGTCGCCAGGGGGTCGACCTACTCGCCCAGGAGGACCCAAACGTCCTGAAGGCGCACCACGTTCGCGACACGATGGATCTCAACCCGGAGTTGCTCGCGCCCTCGACCAATTTCGAGGCCCTGCTCGAACTGGTGGTCCAGAGTTCGCACAGCCAGTTCTTCGTGGTGAACGATGCCAGGCGGCTCCACGGAGCGATTTCGCTGCGCGAGGTGCGGCGCCTGATCTACGAGCGTGAGACCCTGCGCCACCTGGTGGTGGCGAGCGACCTCCTCGACACCCAGCGACCGGTGTTGAAGGAGAGCGACAACCTCGACACCGCCATGCACCTCTTTGCCGGGGCGGGCGTGGACGAGTTGGCGGTGGTCGCCGACGACGATCCCTCGACGCTGGTGGGCAGTCTCTCCGAGCGCGACACCCTCGAAGTGCGAAATCGCGAGTGGCTGCGGCGCGACCTGGTGGGGGGGATCGCCTCGACCGCCGCGGTGGTGGGCCCGGGGCGCGACGTCGACCTCGGCGATGGCTACTTCGTGCGCGAGATCCCGGTACCCCACCACCTGGTGGGGAACTCGCTGGCCGGGCTGGCGGTGCGCGAGCGCACCGGAGTGCAGGTGCTGATGCTGCGCCATCCCGGAAGAGGCGGGGCCGAGGCCGGCCCCATGCGCATTCCGACCGCGAGCGAGGTCCTGGAATCGGGCGACACCCTGGTGGTGGCGGGCACCGAGAAGGCGTTGGGCCGCCTCGAGGCACTCTGACGCGAAAACGGGGACGGGTTTTCTTTTTTCCCTTTTCGAGCGTCCGAGCGGCTAGTTCGGGTGGACTCGAAAAGGAAAAAAAGAAAACCCGTCCCCGTTTTCGCGTTGCCGTTTGCGGTCAGGGCGAGCGCTTCAGCACCAACTCGACCTCATCCCCCGGGTGGGAGGGTTCGGCGAGTGCGGCGGCGGGCTCGCCCGGCGGCCGGGTGAGGGGATTTCCGTCCGCATCGAGACGCGCGCTGAGGGCGATCGGGCCCTCGAAACGGGTGCCGGGGATCATCAGGTTGGCCGGGCCGATCTCGAAGTCGACCGGGAAGGCGGGCCCGGGGATACGAACCACTGCGAGCGGCGGGCCGCCCTGCTGCCCGGCGCGCCGTGCGATCACGAAGAGAATGCCGTCTCCCGCTGTTCCAGCGGCCGTCGGCGCCAGCCGGACGCGACCGCGGATCGGCAGCGGCAAGGTGGCCTCGCTGGCTGCAGCGGCCAGCGGCTGCGGGGACACGCCCGCGCGCATTCCAGGCGCCGCCGCCGGAACCGGTGCTCGCAGCCCCGGACCCGTGCGCGCCGCCTCGGGAAAAATGCGATCGAGGTCGGGAGCCTTCGGCCTTTCGTCGGGATCGAAGGGCTCGAGGTTCCGATCACACGATCCGAGCGCCAACACCAGCACCACGAGGATCGGCCAACTGCGCTTGTCTGCGGCCATCGGCGGCGAACGTAGCGCAGGGCCTGCCCGCGTTGGCAGCACGCGGTCGATTTCGCGCCACGATCCCGGAGCCCTGTGATACGTTGGATCCGCGTCGAACCACTGGCTTCTCACGCGCCGTCAGCCACCCCAACCCCAGGAGCCTCCATCGTGTCTCGATCCACTAATTTCAATTCCCAGAGCCTCCATCCGCTGCCGCCGCTGGGTCAAGACCCGTCGAGCGCAGCGCAGGGCACCACGCCCGGAAGCTTTGCAAATCCCCCGCAGATCGGCGGCCCGCTGTCCTTCAGCTCCCCCGACACACCGGGCATGCCGGCGCCTTCGGAAAAGACCGCCTGGGATTTCATGCCCCCCGACTGGCGACGCGTCGAGGACGCCGCCGGCGTGCGCTGGGAAGCACCCGCGGGATTCGAAGCGATCACCCAACTCGAACACGCGCGGCTCGGGGTGATCACCCCCGAGATGCGCCGCGTTTCGGAACGCGAGCCCCACCTCTCGCCCGAGCAGGTGCGGGACGAGGTCGCTGCAGGTCGCATGGTGATCCCCGCGAACCGGGTCCACCTGGGCTTAGGGCTCGACCCCATGTGTATCGGCCGCGCCAGTAAGACCAAGGTGAACGCGAACATGGGGGCTTCCCCGATCTCCAGCGACACCGCGGACGAAGTCGAAAAACTGCACTTCGCCGAGCGCTGGCAGGCCGACACGGTGATGGACCTGTCGACCGGCGGAGATCTCGACGCCACCCGCGAAGCCATCCTGCGCAGCGCCAAGGTGCCCATCGGCACCGTCCCCATCTATTCGATGATTCAGAACACCCCGATCGAAGATCTCGACGCCGCGCAGGTACTAAAGACCCTCCAGCACCAGGCGGAACAGGGGGTCGACTACTTCACGATCCACGCCGGCGTCCTGCGCGAGCACCTGCCCTTCGTGCAAAACCGCCTGATCGGAATCGTCAGCCGTGGCGGCTCGTTGCTGGCCAAATGGATGCTCAAAAACGGCCGCCAGAACCTGATGTACGACCTGTGGGACGAAATCTGCGCGGTGGTGCGGCGCTATGACGTCACCTTCTCGATCGGCGACGGACTGCGCCCCGGCGGCCTGGCCGACGCCAGCGATCAGGCGCAGTTGGCCGAGCTCGAGACACTTGGCGAACTCACCGAGCGCGCCTGGCGCCATGGCTGCCAGGTGATGATCGAAGGGCCCGGCCACATGCCCTTCGACCAGATCGAATACAACATGAAACTCGAGCGCCGGCTATGCCACGGTGCCCCCTTCTACGTGCTGGGGCCGCTGGTCACCGACATCTTCCCGGGCTACGACCATATCACCAGCGCCATCGGCGCCACCGCTGCCGCCTACCACGGCGCCAGCATGCTGTGTTACGTCACCCCGAAGGAGCACCTGGGGCTCCCGAAGAAGGAAGACGTGAAGCAGGGCTGCATCGCTTATCGCATCGCCGCCCACGCCGCTGACATCTCCCTGGGCATCCCAGCCTCGCGCGACCGCGACGACGAGCTGACCAAGGCCCGCGCGGCGCTCAACTGGGAGCGCCACTTCGAGCTGTCCTTCGATCCCGACACCGCCCGCGCCTTCCACGACGAAGACCTCGACGTCGACACCGACTTCTGCGCGATGTGCGGTCACGACTGGTGTTCGGTGCGTATCTCGAAGGAGATCACCGAGTTCCTTTCGGGAAACGACGACGCCTACGCCTGGGATCGGCCGAAGGTCTCGGACGCACTCTCGACCGAACAGGTCCAGATCCTCGAACAGCGCGGCGTCCTCGGGGCGAAGGAGCTGCAGCGTCTCGCCTCGAAGACGCGCAGCGGAGTCGGTGCCGACCGGGGACGCGCCGATTGCCACAGCGATGTCGCCGATGGAGAGCAAGCGCGCCAGCTCCAACACGAAAAATTGGATCCGGTGTCGCTCGAGCCGACTCCCTGAGGGGCGTACTGTGCCGCGGCCGACTTTCGAGCTGGGCCCCTGCCGGTCGGCGAGCGCCCACGGCAAGGCGCCCCGGCGACCGATGCGTGGTCGCGGAGCGTCCCGTCGGAGCAATTCCCCCTGAACTTCAACTCCGAACTACTTGCCTGGCTCGAGTGGTGGGTCCCGAGACTTCTTTGATCGGCATCCGCGCTGGAGACTTGAAGGGAATCTGCGCGGCGCCCGGGCCGGGGAGCGCGCTCCGGTGACCTGGTGGCGACGCGGTCTGGCTTCGGTGGTCCTCGGGTTGTGGCTCGGGAGCTTTGCCCTCTTCGCCTTCGTGGTGGCGCCCACCGCCTTCCGCGTGCTCTCCTCTGCCAACGTCGCCGGTTCGTTGGTGGGCCCGGTCCTCGATGCGCTGCAGTTCTACGGGATGGGGGCGGGGCTGTTGCTCTCTGCCCTCGCGGCCAGCGAGCGGCGCGGCGCCCTGCACATCGGCCTGCCACTGGTCCTGGCGCTGCTGTGCGCGGCCTCGCAGTTCGGCGTCACGGCCGCCATCGACAGCATTCGGCCCGAGGCCTTCGGGCCCTCGGCCACCGCCGAAGCCGCGGCCGAATTTGCCCGGCTGCACTCGCTGTCGCGCTGGCTGTATGCGGCCACCGGCCTGGGTCTGCTGGTGCTGTGCTGGGCCCAGGCGCGGCCCGATCCCACCCCGCGGGCTTGACGCCACCCTCTAAAGCGCATGCTCCCCTGCGGGCAGATTTTCTTGGCCCCGCCGGGGCGCCTGTTGTATATTCCGTCGCGATCGAAAAATCTTATTGTTTTCGGGTATTTACACTCGCAAGGCGCGAGGACCGAGGCACGATCCACGGGGGGCCTTCATGGAAGCCAACATCAGGATGACGCTCGAATTCGTCGTATCCGGGTCCGGGCTCGAGGACGCCATGGCGGAATATGACGAGCTGACCGTCGAAGGCCTGATCCGCGAGGTGCTCGACAAGTCGATCGCCTGCGACAACATCCAGGCGAAGGTCGTCGAGGGCCCCAATACCCTCGAAGAATACGACCAGCAGGCGCAGACCGCCTGAAAGGCCTCTCCCGGCGGCGGTGAAGTCCGCGGCCGCCTCTCAGTCGAAGAGATCGAGTTGTTGCGGCCGAGGGGCCTCGGCAACCCGCGGCGTGGGCACTGGCGTAGCGCCGCGTCGGGCACCGGGCTGGTAGATCCCCTGCTGCCTCGACCACTCGAGGACGTCGCGATTGAAGCGCTGGAAGCGTTTGCTGTGGTCAAAATGCCGCAGGTGCGCGAGTTCGTGGCACAGCGTGGCCACCAGGCTCGAGTACTTGAGGGCGCGCCCGCTGGTAGCGTGGTTGAGGCGGATGCGGATCGTCCCGTCGGAATAACACACGCCGTAGCGCGAGGTGACGTTGGCGCGCTCGGCCTCGATCGCGCGGTAGCGGAGGCCAAAGTGCCGAGCGATCCGCTCGGCGTCGGCTTCGAGCTGCCGGATCAGGCTGCGCTTCTGTCGTCGATCCATAGGAGCTGGGGCCAAGGCTATCATCGCCGCCATGGAAGGCGAACCCGGCAGACTGCCGCTCTTCCCCCTCGATAACGTCGTTCTCTTCCCGGGACTCGATGTGCCGCTGCATATCTTCGAGCCGCGCTATCGCCAGCTGACCGAACACGTTTTGCAGGGGGATCGCCGCATCGGCATGGTGGCCACACGCCCCGAGGCCCGGCCGGCTTCCGCCGGGCGTCCCGCGCTCTTCGATGTCGGCTGCTGCGGGCTCGTGAGGCGTTTCGAACGGCTTCCCGATGGCCGCTTCAACCTCGTGCTCGCGGGCCAACAGCGTTTCCGGATCGTGGAAGAGCCACCGGGAACCAGCAACCGCCTCTACCGGGTTGCCCGGATCGAAACGCTCGAGGAGGCTCCGCCCGGCGATGCTGAAAATCGGGCTGGCCTCGCCGAATTGCGACGCACCGTGCGCGACCAGATCAAGAGCCTGATTCGCCTGCACGGATCGAATGAAGAAAACGCCCTCGGAGCTGCCTTCCTCGATCGCGTCGACGACGCTCAATTCGTCCACTCGCTGTGCCTGGCGATCGATTTCGATGTCCGCGACAAGCAGGGTCTGCTCGAATGCCACGACCTGCACGCCCGCGCAGAGCGGCTCGAAGAGTTGCTCACCTGGCGACTGGCAGAGCGGCTACACGGCGCGCCCGGGGCCGACACCGTGCATTGATTCGATCTGTTCGTAATCTTGACGATAATCGCGAATTTCATTGAAAAAAGGCGTATTACGCAGATCGAACATTGTCGAAAAACAGCGGTTGATGCAGCCCGCGGAAGCTCTCCATTTTCTGAGGGGTGCTCGCGAAGCTGTTGAATTCGCGACGCGATTTGGGATGCAAACGCTGGTTCTCAATGGGCTCATCGCAGCGGTCGCCGCGTCCCTTGCGGTGTAGTGCGAACCGCAGCAGCGGTCGCATCCGCGATTGCAGCGCCGATGCACTTCGTGTTCTACTGCCGTCCGGTTCGCCGCAGAGTTTCCCGCGGTTGGCGTTCCGATCCGGTTGGTTTCCGTCGCGTCGTGTTCGGTAGGAATCCAACCGTAAACCCGGTCCGCCACTTCGAAAATGATCAGGCCCCCCGCCCATGCCCCCCCACCCCCCTATCTGGGACGACGTTTTGCGTCGTCTCGAAGGCGAACTTCCCCCGCCGGTCGTCGCCGCCTGGTTCACCGAACTACGCGCCGAAAGCCGTGGCGAGGACGGGTTGCTCCTGCACTGCCCGTCCAGCTTTCACCGCGATCGAATTCGCTCGCGCTGGATGCGAGAACTCTCGCTCGCGGTAAAGACCGCTTCGGGGCGCGATCTTCGCATTGAGTTCAAGGTCGGGGCATTGAAGTGCTCGCCGCCGGGAAGGGGCGCTGCGAATGCGGCGGCAGCCCCCGAATCGGTGACCGTTTCAGAAGCCATGCCGCCCCGCAGGACCTCCCTCACGGCCAGCGTGCCGCGCGAGCCCATGGCCCCGGAGCCCGGGCTCACCTTCGACAATTTCGTGGTCGGCCCCTGTAACAGCCTGGCCCGAGAAGCCTCGCTGGCCCTGGTGCGGGGCGCCTCGCGGACCCTCCGGCAACTCTATCTATGCGCCCCCACGGGCCTCGGGAAGACCCACTTATGCCGCGCCCTGGCGGCCGAAGCCGACCGCGAGGCCGGACGGCGGGTGCTCTACACCTCGGCCGAAAATTTCACCAGCGAGTTCATGGCGAGCCTGCGTGGGAAGCAGACCAACCGCTTCAAGCAGCGCTACCGCCGCGATTGCGACGTGCTGATCCTCGAAGACGTCCAGTTCCTCGAGGGAAAGAAAGCCACCCAGCTCGAACTCTTCCACACCGTCCAGCACCTCCTCGATTCCGGTAAACGGGTCGTGGTCAGCGGTAACCGCGTGCCCCGGGAACTGACGGGCCTCGACGAACGGGTCCGGTCGCAGCTCGCCAGCGGCCTGGTAGCCCCGCTCGAAGACCCGAGCGCCGAGGTGCGCCGCCGCATCCTGCGTTCGAAGGCCGCCGGCGGGGGGGTCTTCGTGCCGCCCGACTGCATCGACATGATGGTAGAGGCCGTCCGCGGGAGCGTCCGTGACCTCGAGGGCGTACTGGTTCAGTTGGTGACGACGGCTTCACTGCTGAAGCGAAAAATCGACGTGAAGCTCACCGAGGAGGCCTTGGCGACCAAGACCGGCATCGAGGCCCGCGCGCCCCGCCTTTCCTGCGGCGCCGTGATCCACACCGTGGCGCGCTTCTTCCAGACCACGCCGGAGGCCATGGCGTCTCGCTCCCGGCGCCGCGACGTACTCGTCCCGCGCCAACTCGCGATGTACCTGTGTCACCGCTACACCGACGCCACCCTCGCCGAGATCGGCCGGGCCCTGGGGCGCGACCACCCCGCTGTAGGCAATGCCATCCGGCGCGTCGAGCGCGAGATCCTCGAGCGGGCGCCGCTGCGCTACAAGGTCGAGGCGCTGTGCGAGCGCCTGCTGGAAGACGCCAAGGAATAGTTCAGCCCGTGGCAAAGCCGAATCGGCCCGCGTAACCCGCAGCCGGAACGCTCAGCCCGCCGTACGCGCCGCCTCGATGCGCGCGCGAACCCGCCGGGGCCCTGCCGTGCGCAGGGGCTTTGCGTCCTCGAGCGAGGGCGGATCCTCCGCCGGATCGTCGAAGCGCCGCAGCGTCGCATAGAGCGTCGAGCGCTCGACCGGCACGCGCTGAATCTCGCGGATCAGCCGCCGAAACTCTTCGGGGGGCGTGTTCTCGCCGTGCTCCGAGCCCGACTCGCGGCTGATCGATTCTTCCATCAGCGTCCCGCCAAAGTCGTTGGCCCCCGAACAGAGCCCCATCTGCCCGAGCTTCGGGCCCATCTTCACCCAGGAGACCTGGATGTTCTGGATCCACGGCCGCAGGAAGAGCCGGGCCACCGCGATGATTCGAAGGTCCTCGTGGGGCGAGGGGCCGGGACGCGACCCGAGCAGGTGGTAGAGCATGTTGCGCTCGTGGATGAACCCGAGGGGCACGAACTCGGTGAAACCGCCGGTTTCCTTCTGGATGTCGCGCAAGATCCCAAGGTGCCGGGCGATGTGAATCGGCTTCTCGATATGGCCGTACATCAGCGTCGAGGACGAGCGCAGCCCCACCGCATGCGCGGCGCGCACGATTTCGATCCAGCGGGCGGTCTTGAGCTTCTTCGGCGATAGGATCTCGCGAATTTCGTCATCGAGGATCTCGGCCGCTGTCCCCGGGATCGTCCCGAGGCCGGCCTCTTGCAGCCAGCCCAGGTACTCGCCGAGCGGCATGCCGCTCTTCTTCTGACCGAAGTCGATTTCCTCGGGCGAAAAGGCGTGGATGTGGAGATCGGGAAAAGCCGCCTTCAGGGTCGTCAAGATTTCGTGGTAGTGGGTGTGGTCTTTCTGGGGGTGGATCCCACCCTGGATGCAGACCTCGGTGGCGCCGCGCGCGATGGCCTGCTCGCACTTCGAGATCAACACCTCCATCGGGTGGTCGTAGGCCTCGGCGTCGTCGTCCTTGTGACGCGCGAAGCCGCAGAAGGAACAGCCGACGTAGCAAACATTGGTGAAGTTGAGGTTGCGACACACCACGAAGGAGACGTCGTCTCCGTTGTCCTCGCGACGCGCAACGTCCCCCGCGAGGAGCAGCGCGTGCAGATTGCTGCCCTCGGCCTCGAGCAGGCAGACCGCGTCTTCGGGCGAGAGTTCGCGCCCCGAAAGGGCGCCCTCGAGCAGATCGGCGATCCGGGGATCGACTTCGTTGAATAGGCGTTCGAGCATTACGCGGCCTCCTCGTCGGACTGGTAGTGGGACTGGTGGTCGGAAACGCGCGCCAAGCCCTCGTCGGTAGCAAAGCGCGCCAGGGCTTCCCGCATCTGCGGGTCAAAGAAATCGGGGCGATCGAGAATGTATTCCGGGTGGACCGGCAGTCGTTCGCGCAGCACCCGGTCAGCCGCGCGCGTGCGCTGGCGCAACTCGCGCAGCTGCGGCCAGGGCGCTTCCGGGTTGATGAAGTCGATGCTCACCGGCGAAACGCCGCCCCAGTCGTTGACCCCTGCCGCAAGCAGCCGCTCGAGCATTCCCGGGGCCAGGTTCGGCGGTGCCTGCAGGTTCATGCGGGAGCCGAGCACCAGGCGCGCCAGCGCCACCCAGCCCAACACGATCTCGTCGCGCAGCGACGGGAAGGCGCGCATGCGTGTCGAAGGCTTGGGGTGGAAGGGCTGGACGATGACTTCCTGGATGTGCCCGAAGCGCAGCTGGAGCTCGCGGATCGCCACCAGGGTGTCGGCGCGTTCCGCGTCATTCTCCCCGATCCCCAAAAGGATCCCCGAGGTGAAGGGGATCTTCAGCTCACCCGCCTCGGCGTGCATGCGCAGGCGCTTTTCGGGTTCCTTGTCCGGCGCGTAGTAGTGCGGCATTCCCTTTTGCCGCAGGCGCGTACTCGTGGTCTCGAGCATCAGACCCATCGACGCGTTCCAGGGGCGCAGCTCTGCCATCTCCTCCTGGCTGAGAATCCCGGCGTTGGTGTGGGGCAGCATGCCGTCCTCGAAGGCCGCCTGGCAGGCTTCGACCAGCTGCGCCACGGTCGAATCCCAGCCGCGCTCGGCGAGCCAGGCCCGGTGACCGCGGTAGGCCACCTCGGGCTTGTCGCCCAGGCAGAAGAGCGCCTCGGTGCAACCAGTGGCCACGCCGCCGCGCACCGCTTCTCGGACTTCGGCGATTTCGTAGGTCTTCGCTTCGGGAGAATCCGGTAGCTTTGCGAAGGTGCAGTAGTCGCAGCGGTCGCGACACAGGTTCGTCAGCGGGATGAAGATGTTGCGGGCCACCGTCACCCGGGTGCTGTGCCCCTTTTTGCGCACCGCATCCGCCGCTACGACGACCGCGTCGAGCACCCCGGGGCGATCGAGGGCCGCGCCGATGCGGGCGGCGAGTGCGCCTTCCAACCGATCGTCGTCGACGGCGGCGTGCAGCCAGCGCTCGATTTCGCGCAGCGCGGGGGGCTGGTTTTCAGGGGGCTGGTTCACGTGATCGACCTTTGCTGCGGCGCCTTTCACCGGAGTGGAGGATACCAATTCCAAAAGGCCGGCCGCGCGCTTCGGGCGCAGCGCTCGTCAGTCGCTCCCGAGGCTCGGATCGACCTTCTCGATCCAGGCGTCGATCCCTCCCTCGAGATTCCAGGCGTTCGCGAAGCCGGCATCGCGCAGGATCTGGGTGGCCTTCGCACCGCGGCCCCCCACCTTGCAGTGGACGACCACGTGGCCGGCCGGATCGAGTTCCCCGAGACGTTCGCCGAGTTCTCCCAGCGGAATCAGGCGACCGCCCAGGTTGACGGTCTCGAATTCCTGGGGCTCGCGAACGTCGAGCAGTTCGAAGCTCGCGCCGACTTTGCGGAGCCTCACCAGTTCTTCGACCGGAATGTTCCAGCCTTCGGCGGTCGCGGCCCCGGCCACCTGTTTGCCGCCGAGTGCTTCGATGACCGCTGCCACGTCGAGGGCCGGCGCGACGCCCACCTCGAGCGATACCGCCTGGCGCGGGTCGTCCGCCTGCCTGCGGGTGGTCGTGATCTGCGAGCCCGGGGCCACCGCCTCGAGCAGCTCGCGCGCCGCCGCCGCGAGCGCATCGCAGGAGGCCTCGTCGTTGTTGGCTTCGATCCGGTCGAGAATGCGGACCTCGAAGCGGCCCGAAAAAAAGCGCGCCCCGATCGAGGGCTCGGCTTCGAGAGCCTCGAGGGCGACCAGTGCGCGGCGCAGGGTGAGCGGAAGCGAATCGGAAAGCGCGGTGTCTTCGAGCCGCTTTGAAGTCGTGAGCAGGCCCGGGCCACCGTCGCCCAAATCGAGCGCGTACTCCACTTCGTGCCCGATGAGGATGACGCCGGGACCTTCGGGAACGTGTGCGTAGTCGGCCACGTCGATCAGCAGCCCCTCCACCGATTTCTCCTGGATCATCCGGTGGAAGACGGGAATCGCCGCTGAAAGATCCGCCTGGGAATCCGCCTCGCAGAAGAACTTGATCGTGATTCGCCGGGGCTTCATTGCACGACTTCGACGGCCGCGGCCGCTTCGGCGCTGGTGCGCGCCTCGCAGGCGTGCGTCGCCTCGATGAAGAGCAGGGCTTCCTCGACCCGCTGGGCCGCAACGTCGCGATCCATTCGATCGGGAAACGATGCGTAGCGGTCCAGCAGATAGGAGCCGAACTTTCCCCGGGCGTACTTGTCAAAGAAACGCTCGCTGTCGTAGAAGCGCGTCTTCCACTCCGAAACGATCGAATCGGGGTCCTCGGTGACATCGATGAACTCGGTCCGCACGAGGGAGCGGGCGGCGGTGCACATGGCCTGGTAGGCGAGGCTCTCGGCCTCCTCGAAATCTTCCTCCTCGAGCGCCACCTGGGCATCGAAGGCCTGGGATTCCGCCTTCACCACCTCGATCCCGAAGAGCGAAACCACCTCGCCCGCGCACTCGCCCACGCCGAGGTCACCGATGGTGAACTCGCGGGAGTCTCCCCAGTCGGTGTAGAAGCTGGGATCTTCGGCATACGGGGCGACCTTCATGAAGGGTTGGATCAGGCTGCGAACGTTCCGCTTGCCGAGGCGCCCGATCCACGCCTGGAAGTTCTCCGCCCCTTCGCGCCCCTGGGCATAGGCTTCGGTCAACGCCTCGACCGCCTGGGGGATCGCCTTGCTCGGCACCGAGCCCACCGCCAGCCCATAGCTCGCCGCGTTCTCGGTCCACTGTCCGCCGAGGATCACCTGGAAGTGCGGAACGGTGCGCTTGTCGATCTTGCGGCTGTTTCCGTAGAAGCCGATGTCGGCGATGTGATGCTGGCCGCAGCTGTTGAAGCACCCGGAAACCTTGATCCGCAGATCCTTCACGGCCTGGGGAAGACTCGCCGACTTCAGGGCCAGCTGTTGTCGCAGTTCGGCAGCGAGGCCCCGGCTCGCCGAGATCCCGAGCTTGCAGGTATCGGTCCCGGGACAGGAGGTGACATCGACGAGGCTGCCGGCGCCGGGAGCCGCGAGGCCCGCGGCCGCGAGATCTTCATAGAGAGCGGGAAGATCCGCCTCGGAAACGAATCGCAGGACCATGTTCTGCTCCACGGTGGTGCGCATATTGTCGCCGACATACTGCCTGGCCAGGTCCGCCAGTCGTCTCGCCTGGTTCGCCGTCAGGTCTCCGAGCGGCAAGTTCAGCGAGACCACGGCATAGCCTTCCTGACGTTGGCGGTAGACGTTCGTCTCGTACCATTCGTCGAAGGCGGCTGACATTTTCGCATCGCCCAGCGGCGCGGCCTGGCGCACGGGGTCGCTACCGGTCTTCGGGAGATTTTCGAGGTAGGCGGTCCAGCGATCGTCGTGCGGAAGCGTCTTCCGCTCTTCGTCGACCAGTCTCCGAAATTCTTCGATCCCCAACTTCGCCACCAGGAACTTGATGCGCGCGCGGCCGCGGTTCTTCTTCTCGCCGAGCCGAGCAAAGACCCGGCACACCGCCTGCATCTGCGGCAGAAATTCTTCTTCCGGCGTGAATTCCGACAGCACCTTCGCCTGACGAGGGACCGGGCCGAGCCCGCCGCCCACCACGACCTTGAAGCCGCGCTTGCCGTCGCGCACCCGTGCCACGTAGCCGCCGTCGTGCATCTGCACCAGACCACAGGCCTCGTGCTCGCAGCCGGAAAAGGCCGGCTTGAACTTGCGGCCAAAGTCCTGGACATCGGGGTGGCCGAGCAAGAACTTCATCAGGGCCTCGGCGTAGGGCGAGACGTCGAAGGCCTCGGTGTGGCACACGCCTGCGAGCGGGCAACCGGTCACGTTGCGCACCGAGTTGCCGCAGGCTTCGCGGGTGGTAATGCCCACCGCCGCGAGACGCCGCATCAGGTCCGGGGTGTCCTCGATGTGGACGAAGTGCAGCTGGAAATCTTGTCGCGTGGTCACGTGGAGAATGGCGTCGGAATATTCTTCCGAGAGGTCGGCGAGCAGGTCGAGTTGCTCGGGCGAGACGCCGCCCCAGGGAACCTTGATGCGCACCATGCCCGGTGCGTCCCACAGGGTGTCGGGGCCCTTCGTGGGTTTTTCGGCGTAGGCGAGGGTGCGCACGGCGATGCCGTCGGCGCGCTGGCCGTTGTCGTAGCGCTGGCCGTAAACGCCTCGGCGCAGCCGGGTCTCGGCGAAGACCCGCTCCTCGATCTTGGCCTGGCGGCGCAATTCGACCTGGCCTTCGAAGACGTCGATCTCCTCGCTCCAAGCGGGATCGGTCCGCTGTGCGAGACGCTCTTTCCATGTCCTTGCCATGCCCAAACTCCCGAGTGCTGAAGCGGCCACTGACCACCGAGCCCGGTGGGCCAGGCCGCGATCGGCCCGGCGGAACTCTGCCCGATGGAACGGGGAGGTTTACCCCAGGAAGCGCCCGCGATGCACGGGTGCCCCCAACCGACCGAGATCGGATAAAAACATTCTAAACCAGTAAGAATATAGTTTCAATTTCCTACCATTTTGATATGAATTAGGTGGAACGGCGACGGCGCGACGGGTAGGGGCCCTCTTCGCCCGGGCGGGGCCGCGTGCGCCAGCGCCGGTGGAGCCAACTCCAATGGTCGGGATGGCGTCGAACGATGGCCTCGAGAGCCCGGTTGATGGCGAGGCTGGTGGCCTCCACAGCCAATGCGTCGCCCCCCGGCTGGACCACTAGCGGTTCGAAGAAGCGGACGACATGCCGGGCGCTCTTGCCGTCGCGCTCGACCGCCACCGGCAAGAGCGGCACACCGAGACGCATGGCCAGCCTCGCCGGGGCCGACCGCGTCGCCGCCTGCATGCCGAAGAAGTCGACGAAGACCGCTTCGTCGCGGGGCACATCCTGGTCCAGGAGCATCAGCAGGTAGTCGCCCCGGCGCAGTGCCCGCACCGCGCCGCGGGCCGCCTGCCCCTGCGGCAGCGTCTGCATGCCCGATCCCTCGCGCCAGGCCCGGGCCATGGCTTCGAAGTAGGGGTTTTCGAAGGCGCGGTGCACCACCGTGAGCGGGTAGCCGAGCGCCCCCGTGGCCATGCCCCCGAGCTCCCAAGCACCAAAGTGCGCGGTGAAGACGATGACCCCGCCGCACTTCGAAAGCTCGCGTGCCCGATCGCGGTGCTCGACACCCTCGAAGCGAATCCCCGAAAACAACTCCTTGCGGCGTGGCCCCTGGATCAGCGCGAGTTCCGCGAGGCTGCGCCCCAGGTTTTCGAGGCTGGCCCGCAGCAGCGAACGTCGCTCGGCCTCGCTCCAGTTGGGGAAGGCGATGCGAAGGTTGATGCGAGCGAAATCGATGCGGCGCCCCCCCACGTACTCGAGCGCGCGCGCGAGCTTCGCCCCCAACGCAAGCGACGTCGACACCGGCAACCGACGAAAGGGTTCTCGAAGAATGCAGAGCGCGACGTAGGCGAGGCGCTGGCCCAGGCTCACCGCTTTGCTTTCCGCCTCCGCGTGATCCGGATCCCGGCGTACTCGAGCACGCCTGCGATGGGCTTCGGCTTTCGCACCGTCACCCGGACCCAGTCGGCATCGAATTTCGAGAGCACCGCGTCGGCCACGCGTTGCCCCAGCGCCTCGACGAGGCGGTGCTCCTGGTTTCCCGCCACGTCTGCCACGACCTCGAAGATGCGCTCGTAGTGCAGCGTGTGACGGATCTGGTCCGAGCGCGCCGCCGCACCAAAGTCGCAGCCGATTTCCATGTCGAGGAGTACCGGACGGCGCATCTTGCGCTCGGCGGCGCTGACGCCGAGAGCGGCCGGCACCTGGATCCCCTCGAGCAGGATGGTGTCGCCTTCGCCCAGGCCTTCGGATCTGGATTCGTTCACGGCTGATCCCTCACGTTCCGAGAGAATATCCCAGATCTTCGAACCACCCGGGAGGCTGGGTTACGCGTCTTGCTCGAGCCAACCGATCAGCTCAGCCCGCATTCGGGCGGGAGCGAAGATGCGGTCGAGGCTGCCGACATCGCGGGCGCGCTCGACGCTGTGGATGCGATCGAATTCCGCGGCGAGTTCGGCCTGGGCTTCGAGGCGCACCTCCGCCTGGGTCTCCTCGAGCGCCTCGCGCGCCTGCCGGCTGCGTTCGCGGCGAACTCGGGCCTCGGCCGCCACCACGCGCGGGTCCGCCTGTGAACGCGCGCGCACTTCGCGGGTGAAGACCACCGCCGCCGCCGGCCCACCGCCGATCACCGAGGCATAGGAGCCGGTGAGCGCCATCGCTCGAAGGCCGTCGTTCAATTCCTGGGAGAAGACCACGTAGGCGCCGCCGTGGTAACGGGAAACCACCAGGAAGAGCAGGGTGCCCTTGAAGTTCACCACGGCTCGGGCGATCTCGGCGCCGTATTCGAGTTGAAGCTTGCGCATCGATTCGGGCGATCCGTCGAAGCCGGAAAGGTTGGCGAGCACGACCACCGGTCGCACCCCGCTCGCCGCGTTGAGTGCGCGGGCCACCTTTTTGGACGAGAGCGGAAACAGCGTGCCCCCGGTCCACGCTTCGGGTCCGTCGAAGGATCGGTAGCCCTCGCGCGGAATCGTGTGGCTCTCGATCCCGAGCAGGGTGACCGGAATTCCGCCGAGATGGGCGTCCCAGCAGATCGCAGTCTCGGCACCAACCATCGAGCGCCAGCGCTCGAGAGAGCCGCCGTCTTGATCGATCAACGCGTTCATCACCGAGCGCATGGCGAAGGGGCGCTTGCGGCCGGGGTTCGAGGCATCGTCGAAGATCTCGCCGATGCGCTCGAAACCGAAGCCGTCCTCGGGGTCAAGAGGGTGGTCGCACACCGAGCGCTCGCTCGGGTCACTCGTCGTGAAGCGACGCGGCCGGGTCTCACCCGGCACTACAAAGCTGAAGCGGTAGTGCTCGTAGAGGATCCGGAAGGCCTCGCCGAGGTTGCGCGCGTAGTACTGGCCCTCGCCGTTGGGCCCCATGATGCGCTCGAAGCCGCCGATGGCGATCTCGTCCTCGGCGGCGACGCCACCCGAGGCCTGCAATGCCGCCCGCCCGGTCAGCACCATCGACCCGCCCTGCGTCATGATCAGCACCCCGCGCGTGTGCATCAGCATCGTCGAGAGAGAATCGAAGTAGCTCTGGGCGCCCACGTTTATGCCCGAGACGATCACGTGGATCGAACCCCCGGCCTGGGTGAAGGTGACGATTCGCCGCACGACCCTCGCCGTGGCGTCGAGGTTCTCGGTCCCGCTGTCCATCGCGATCGCGGCCCCGGAACTCACGGGGATCCATTCGACCGGAATCTTTTCACGCTCCGCGAGGTCGATCGCGGCGACCAGGCGCGCGCACTCGGGGACCGCCAACGAACCCATTCCGCGGTTCGGGTCCGAAAGCACCAGCACCCTTCGCATGCCCTCGGGAACCTTCCCCGTTGGGGTCGAAATGATTCCAAAGACGACGCCACTCTGGTTGCGACCGTAGTCGCGCCCGAGAACGCTCACCGCTTTCCCGGAGCCCTCATCGAAGTCGAATTCCTCGAAGGTTCCGCGCGGGATCAACGCGTCGGCGTCGCTCGAAGCAACACCCTCTTCCGGGCGGGTCAACATCCGAATGATCTCGTAGGGATAGACGAGGCCCCGGCTGCGCGCGGCGACGACCTGCCGCTCGTAATCCTTCGCCGGGCGAAGTGCGTCGTGGTGCGGTTCGCGAGAGGCGAGTTGCATCTGCTCACCACCGGCCTCGCTGATCACGATCTCGGTTGCCTTCGCATTGGCTTCGGGGGCGCCACGGTCGAGTAGCCGGAGCCGCACGATCACCTTCTCGAGGCCGAGATGGCGCGTGGCGGGCCCCAGGCGCTTTGCGAGATCGAGCGCGACTTCGGGGTCGAGATAGATTTCCGGCGCCACGAAGAGCGCGACGCGATTCCAGTGCAGACGCCGCCGCGGGTCGCGCACCTGCAGGACACTGCGAAGGCTTCGTGTCGCCTGGTAGAAGGCACGTTCGAAGGCCGCGAGATACGCCTGCGCCTCGTGTTCTTCGCCAGCCTGGTGGCTCTGCACATCAGCAAGGACGAAGATGCGCTCGTCCCCGGGCACGTCCCGGCTGCGACCGAAGAAGGTGTAGATCCCTTCGTCGCTCGGCTGCCGCTCGAGGTCGAAGGCCCGGAAGCGCTCGAGGTCGATGCGCGCTGCAATCTCCGGGTGGAGGTCCGCGCATTCGACCATTTTCGAAATTCCGGAATCCGAGCCAGCGAAGCTCCGATAAACGTGGTTGCCGTCCTCGACCAGGAAGGTCAGCGTGAAGCGACAGCGCAGGCCATGGTCCGCGAGCACTGCCGGAAGCTCGCGATTCCAGTGGTCGGCACTTTCCACGGCGCCCTCGGGCACCACCAACTCGAGCGCGTGGATCCCGACTTCGCCGGGCCCGAGTAGATCCGCCGCCGTGCAGAGGCGTCCCGCCACCGCGGCGATCTCTTCTCCCCCGGCGGCGGAGGCCAGCACCACGCCGCGACCGGAATACTCGGTCGACTGGATCGGCGTGCCCTCCTGGTTGAAGAGCCGGCGGTTCGTGGGAACGCTCGGCGCATAGACGCGCTGGATGTGAGCCGCAAGCGCGATCTCTCGCCGGCTTTTATCCGCAGCACCGATCCAGCGACCGACGCGATCAAAGACCCGGCGCGCCGTCGCCGCGACTTCCATCAGCACATTCGCCGAGGGAGTCGTGGGCTGCCATTCCGCGCGGGCGAGCCAGTCTTCGAGTTCTCTCGAACCCTGTGCAGACTGCCGCTCGAACTCGCGTCGCTCGAAAATCAGGTAGTGCGCCTCGATCGCCGCGTCGGCGATGCTGTCGGGCAGCAGACCTCGCATCCCCGAGATCCGGTGCAGGGCGCTGCCCAGTTCCGGATTCCTGCCCAGGTCGAGGTCCGAATCGGCAAGCGCGATCAGCCGGTGCAACATCGCCAGGACCAGGCGTCGCCGCAGGCCGGGTTCGATCTGCGTTGCCAACAGCCGCAGCACAGCACGTTCCAGGCCGTCCCCCGGCACCAGCGAATCGACGCCGTAATGCGCGAGGGCGCGCAGGGCCAGATCCAGGAACTCCGGGGCAATGCCCGCACCCTCGGCGTGCATGCGCCGCACGTACATCCGCAGGCGCGCGTCATTCGACGGCCCCAGTTCTCCCGACACCGAGGCCCGGGGGGAACGGATGAAGAGTTCTTCGATGTCGGCAAAGGCGACGAGTTCGCTGTAGTTCTCCGCCAGGCGTCGCAAGAAGTGCAGGGGCAGGGCATCGGGAAGCGCCGCGTCGAGGAAGGCCACGAGACTGTCGCCGCGCTCGGGGTTTGCGTCGTAGCCCAGGAGCACGCGCCGGATCTCCTCGCGTGCGGTCTGGAGCGCCGCGTTGATCGGCTCGCCGCCGGCCGCTGCGGCGCCCGCGAGATCCGGTGCGCCCAACGGGCCCTCGGCATCGGAATGGAAGAGCAGGGCGAGGGGATCCCTCTGCAGCGGGAGTGCGAGACGTTCGCGGCTCTGCGGCGCACTCTCGCTCCGGCTCCCGGGGTCGATTTCGAGCAGGATCTCGCCCGCCGCGACCTGCTGGCCCTTCCGGACCAGGACTTCGCGAACGACCCCCGAAACCGGCGCCTGGAAGGCGATCTCCATCTTCATGGCCTCGAGCAGGCCGAGGGGCTCGCCGAGTTTCACGCGGTCGCCGACCTCCGCGTGGATCGCCACCACCATCGCAGGCGTGGCAACCGAAACCCTCCCCAGGGTCTGCCAACCAAAACGGTGAGGATGCCCGTCGACTTCGATCCAAAGACTCGTCTCGGTGCGATCGTAGAGAATCCGGCGGGTGCGACCGGCCAGGGCCAGGCGCGCAGATTGCACTCCCTCCTCGCGCATGGTGGCATTCACCACGCGGCCGTCGAGATGCACGCGATAACCCCAGGAACCGATCGCGTAGACCTTCAGGCGATAACTCTCGCCTTCGAAAGAGAGATCGATCTGCTGACCTTCGCTCGCGGGAATGCGGTCGTCGGTGATGCGTGTGGTGTCCACGTAAAAGTTCGTGCGGACGTCGCTTCTCGCCTGTTGGTAGGCGAGCACTGCAGCCGCGACCAGGGCATCCCCGACCCCCTCACTGGCCTCGCGCGAGCCTTCTGCTTCGTTCCAACGATCGAGCCAGCCGGTGTCAACCCCACCACGACGAAAGGCTTCGGCTTCGAGCAGGTGAATCAGGTAGCCCTTGTTGGTCGCACCGCCTTGCACGACGAGTTCGAAGTCGCGCAGGGCACACACCAGCCGGGCGCGTGCTGCCTCGCGACTTCCCCCGGTGGCGATCACCTTCGCGATCAACGAATCAAAATCGGCGGGGATTCTCGTCCCCACGGAGACTCCTGAATCGAGTCGCAGGCCCGGCCCGAGGGCCGGGTCGAAGACCACGATTCGGCCGGGAGAGGGCAGAAAGCCCTCGTCGGGATCCTCGGCGCACACCCGGGCCTCGAGCGCGACACCGCGTTCTTCAAAGCAGAGACCTTCGAGCGATTCTCCTCGACCGATGCGGATCTGGAGTTCGACCAGATCGAGGCCGGTGATCGCTTCGGTGATGCCGTGCTCGACCTGCAGCCGCGGATTCATCTCGAGAAAGAAAAAAGCATCGGCCGTCACCAGGAACTCGACGGTCCCGACACCGCTGTACCCCGCACGCTCCGCCAGACGCACCGCCGCTGCCTGCATTTCTTCACGGCGCTTCGGGTCGAGCCCCGGCGGCGGCGCCTCTTCGATCACCTTCTGGTGCCGTCGCTGCACCGAACAGTCGCGGCAACCCACCGCGTGAACATGGCCGTGCTGGTCCGCAACGATCTGGACCTCGATGTGGCGTCCGTCCCGGACCAGACTCTCGCAGAAGAGGCGATTGTCGCCGAAGGCGGCAGCGGCCTCGGCCTGGGCCGAGCGGTACGCCTCCTTGAGTTCGAAGGGTTTCGCCACCATCCGGATGCCGCGGCCACCGCCTCCCGCCGCTGCCTTGACCACCAGCGGGTAGCCGATGCGCTCGGCCTGTCGCGCCGCATCGTCTTCGTCCTCGAGTGCGCGTTCGCTCCAGGCGGTGACGGGGACACCGCAAGCCTCGGCCAGGCGCTTCGACTCGATCTTGTCGCCCAGCGCTCGCATGGCTTCTGCCGACGGCCCGAGGAAGGCGACACCGATCGAGGTGACCTTCTCGACGAAAACGGGATCCTCGGAAACGAAACCCCAGCCGGGCCACACCGCGTCGGCACCCACTGCGGTAATCGCCTCCAGCAGCCCCTCGTGATCGAGGTACGCGCTGACGGCGCTGCCCTCGGAGGGAAGCTCGAACGAGAGATCTGCGTGACGCACGAAGGGCGCATCTCGATCGACCGCGGTGTAGAGCGCCACGGTCTCGATCACTTCTCCCTCGCGTGTCGCGAGGCTCTTTGCCGTGCGGATGCAGCGCAGCGCGGACTCACCACGGTTGACGATGGCGATACGCCTGATCGGCCGAACTGTGGGGGGCGGTGCGACGCCAGAACTCATCACCCGGCCTCCCTAAAAGACGTCCGACACGCGAGCAGGGTTTCGAAAGCGAACCCCGCAAAACGCCCGTGGTGGGAAATCGAGAGATTCCCCAAAAGCGGTTCGCTCCCGCGAAAGAGTACCGGGACGCGTCCCTGGCGACGAACCTCGAGTTGCGCCGCATCGATGCCGAGGGCTGCGGCCACGGAGCGACACACGAGTCGGCGGGCAATGCGGCTCGGCGCCCCGGGATCGCGCGTGTCCGGCCCTTCGGGGTCAAAACGCTCGCAAGCGTGCACGACCCGGGCGCCACCCTCTGCGTCCTCCTGGGCGAGCGCGTGGATCGACGAGCCGGCCTTTAGAAAACGAATTTCGCAGGCGAGAGCGGGATCCTTCAAGCTGCGAACCCGCGCGGCGTCGAGATCGGTTGGGTGCGCCTCGACTTCGAGAAGGCTGGGCGAAAAGATCAGGGAAGGGCGGGTCTTGCTCATGGCCTTCCACGCTGCCTCCTTCGCGGCCCAGTGCCGCCAGGTGCACAGCGCCGGGTCGCGCGCGGCTTCGATGCGGCAGCGCTCGCGCCTCGTGAAGGCGCGCTCGAGAAAGCGCTCCGAATAGCTCGTCAGGTCGGCATCGCCGTCCAGGAGGTCAATTACGTCGTTACCGACCAACTTGCACCCGGTCTTCCATTTCCTTCAGCTGCGTCACTACCTGTCGCGCGAACTCGCGCGAGCGTCTCGCACCGCGCTGATCGGATTTCGGTTCGATGCATTCAACCGCCACGTCAAAACGCTCCCCGCGCATCGGCAGATCGCTCCACGACTTCTGACCTTGCCCCCGCAAGTAGACACAGACCACGCGACACCCGGGCACCGATGCGATGATGCGCCCGACGCCCCAGGCGGCCGATTCTATCTCGACCCGACCGCTGCGGCTGCGCCCGGCCTCGGGGAACAGCAGCGCCACCTCTCCGCTCCGGGTCAACTCGGTCACCCGAGCAAGCACCGCGGCAACTTCATCGCGCTTTCCACCGCGTGAGATCGGAATGCATTTGGCGAGATAGGTCGCCGCCCGCTGCCACGGGCCCCGGGCGAAATTTTCGCGCTCCGGAACATTCCACAGAAGCCAGTTTCCCAGGAAGGCAAGCTTCCACACCGGCACCAGCGCCCAGGCCACGAGTGCCGAATCGATCAGCGTGAGGTGGTTCGGGCAGACCAGTAACGGCGCAGCACTTTCGCGGCGCATCTGGGCGAAGCGCTCGCGCAATCCCGCGCGGCCTTCGATCCGGTAGCCCTGATAGAACCGGAGATAGAGCGCAGCGAGCGGCACCCAGAAGGGCGCCGCGAGCCGGACGATCGCTCGCTGCAACCGGTGGCTTCCGGCGGATCGCTGCTCGACGCTTCCCAACGCGAAACCTCGCCGGAGTCCGGGGCGACTCCAGCCAGGAACCTCAGTCGAGCTTCGACATGATCAGGTTTACGGCATTGCCCACGGTGTTCACGGTGTCGACGTCTTCGTCCGCGATCTCGATGTCGAACTCGTCCTCGAAGGCGATCACGACATCGACGAGGCGCGCGGAATTCACCTTGAGATCGTCGAGAATGTTGGTCTCCATCGATACCCCTGCGAGCGCGTCCGGGTTCTTCGCCCAGGGCGTCAAGATTTTGACGACGCTCTTCATGACTTCACTCTGTTCCATTTCTCTGGCTCTCCCTCTTCGCGCTCTAGTTAAGCGCGATCAAAGTTTTGAAAGACAAGGCACGCATTTACGTCCCCAAAACCGAAACTCGCCTTGATCAGTACGCGGAGGTCCATCTCTCGCGTCTCATGCGGAATCGAATCTGCGAAGGGTTCGATCTCGGGATGGATATCCTCGCAGTTGAGACAGGGGTGAAGGTAGCCGTCACGCACCATCAAGACACTCGCAACCGCCTCGAGCCCACCCGCGGCGCCAAGAGCGTGACCCACCATCGACTTCGTCGCGGTCAGCGGCGGCAAATCACCCGGCCCGCGACCGAGAGCCGCCGACCAGGATTCGACCTCGCGCGGGTCGGCGCCGGTCGCGGTGAGGTGTCCGTTGATGGCGTCCACCTCACCCGGATCGATCCCCGCATCGACGAGGGCCAACTGAATACAGCGGCGCACGCCATCGGGGTTGGGGGCCGTCATGCTGCCGCCGGCCCGGTGGCCTCCGCAATTGATTCCCGCGCCGAGGAGTTCGGCATGGATGCGCGCACCGCGCGCCTCGGCCACTTCGAGGCTCTCGAGCACCACCACCCCGGCCCCGGAACCCGGCACGAAGCCGCCGGCACTGGCCGAGAGCGGGCGCGAGGCCCGCGTGGGATCGTCGTTGAATTTTCGGGAGAGCACGCGCATGGCGTCGAAACCGGCCCAGATATAGCGGTTGGCCGCCTCTGCGCCGCCGCAGAGCATTCGCTCGGCGAGACCCGCGCGTATCCGCTCGGCGCCCAGCGCGATGGCTTCGCTCCCGGTGCTGCACGCGCTCGAGTTGGTGGTGACCTGGTTGCCGAGCGCCAACTGGCCGGAGATCCGCGCGGAAACCCCGCTCGCCATCACCTGCTCGACGCAGGCAGAGCCCAGCCGCCGCACCTTCTTCGCGTCGACCCCTGGGATGATGCGCTCGGCGATCACGTCCATCCCGCCGATGCCGGTGCCGATCACCGCCCCGGTTTCCCAGTGCACGCGGTCGTCCCCCAGCTCCGGCCGCTCGAAGCCCGCGTCGGTCCAGGCCTCGAGCGCTGCCAGGCTGGCGAAACGCTGCCCCTCGTTCATCACCAGGCGCTCGTCTTCGGCGAAGGTCGCTTCCACGAGTTCTTCGACTCCCTGGGGCGCACCGGCGACCTGGCAGCCGAACTCATACTCCTCGAGGTCGTCGATCTTGCGGATCCCGGAAACGCCATTGCGCAGGGCCGTGTCGAAGGCGGCGACGCCGTTGGCGTTGGGGGCGATCACCCCCAGGCCCGTGATCACGACCCGCCGGCTTCGGTCTCTCGTTTCACTCATTGGGCAATTCCCATCCCAGAAAGCGTCCCCGAGCAGACAACGGTTCCGTCGTCCAGCTTCATCTCGACCTCCGCTCGTAGCTTGCGCCGCCGGAAGAAGACCTTGCGGCCGGTGGTCGTCACCCGGTCTCCCGGTTGGACACTACCGGAGAATTCGACGTTCGCGTCGGTGAAGACCGTCACGAGCTTCTCGAATTCGTCGCGGGTCATCTCCTCGGACGCGAGGAAGAGCCCCAGCGCCACGACTCCCGCCTGGGCCATCGTCTCCACCAGCAGCACGCCGGGCGTGAGCGGATTGCCGGGGAAGTGCCCGCGATAGAAGTCCGCGTCCGCGCGGAAGGTGTATCGCGCGACGATGTGCTCGGTGTCGAGTTCGAGAATTTCGTCGATGAAGCGAAAGGGCTCGCGTTGGGGCACGAGTTCGAGCACCTGGTTCGGCGTAAGCGAATCAGCCGCCATAGAGGCCCCCGTTCACGTGCAGGACCGTGCCGTTCACGTAGCTTCCACGCGTCGCCAGGAAGGCGACCACGTCCGCCACCTCCTCCGGCGTCCCCATCCTGCCCTGGGGCACGCGGGCGAGGATCGCCTCGCGGATCTCTTCAGGGAGTTCTTCGGTCATCTCGGTTTCGATGAACCCAGGCGCCACCGAGTTTACGCGGATCGGGCGCCCGGCGAGCTCCTGGGCCAGCGACTTCGTGAAGGCGTCGAGGCCCGCTTTCACCATCGTGTAGGGGATCTGCCCGGGGTTCCCGGTGGCCCCCACGACACTCGTGATGTTGATGATGCTGCCGCCCTCGCTCCGCAACATGAAGCGACGCAACAGCAGCTTGGTCAGGTACCAGGTACCGCGGGCAAGATCCGCAACCGCATCGTAGGTGTCGAGCTTCATCGTCAACATCGGCGCGTTCTCGTTGTAACCCGCGTTGTTGACGAGAACGTCGACGCGACCCGCCACCTGCTTCAGCTCTTTGACCAGCGCGTCGATCGCCTCCGGGTCGGCGAGATCTGCCTGCAGACCGAAGGCGTCGTCGAGTTCCGCGATCAGCTTCGCTGCCCGGTCTGCACTGCTGCGGTAGTGGACGCCGACGCGATAACCCTCGGCAGAGAGCGCCCGGGCGCAAGCGGCACCGATCCCGGTGGCCGCCCCGGTGACGATCGCGACGCGTGCCCCGTTCATCGTTCCATCCTCCCGCCCCGCGAGCGCGCCGAGGGCAACGGGTAGTCGGGGTAGTCGATGTCGCGAAACAGCCCGACTTTTGCGGCTTTCACGGTGTAGATCTCCACGCCGTCGATCAGCAGCCGCGCGTCGCCCACCACCATCGACACCCCGTGCTGCCGAATCTCGGCGTAGCGCCGGATATCGACCTCGTAGCGGATGAGTTTATCGTGGGGACGAATCTGCCCCGCGAAGTCGACTTCGCCGCAGCCGAGCGCGCGGCCCGAGCCAAGCCCCCCGCGCCAGATGCAATAGAAGCCGAGCATCTGCCAGATGCCGTCGACGCCGAGACAGCCGGGTTGCACCGGGTCGCCGTCGAAATGGCATTGAAAGAACCAGTCATCGAGATGGACATCGCGCTCGGCCACCATGCGCCCGCGACGACCCGAGCTCTCGATCTCGACCACGCGGTCGAGCATCAGCATCGGCGGCGCCGGCAGCCGCGCCTTGAAGTGTTCCGGGGCGTCCTCCACCAGGCGTCCCCGCGAATGGGCCAGCAGTTCGGGCTTCGTAAAGTGGTCGCGCTTTAGAAAGTCTTCGTACTTCACGCTGTTTCCCCTTCGCCGACGAAGCGCATTCGGTAGCCCGACCAGCTGAGACCCGAGCCGACACCCACCACCGCGATGTCATCCTTCGCCGTCCACTTTTCCCAGTTCATCGAGATGACCGAAGCAGAGCTGGCGGCGCCGGTGTTGCCGTACCACTCGACATTCGAGTGATGGCGGTCTTCGGGGATCTCACAGCGAGTGCACACTGTTTCGAGCATCCGCAGGTTCGCCTGGTGCCCCACGAAATGGAAGCGGCGACTCTCGTCCCGAGAGCCCGCGCGCAGCTCTTCTAGAACCCGAATGGTCTTCTTGATCGCGAACATCTGGACCGTGCGCCCCTCCTGAAAGAAGTGGCCGATCCGCGGCACCACCACCTTCCCGGCACCAGCGGGGCTCGATACCAGGCTCGTCTGGTCGATCTCTGCTCGCCCTTTGATTCGCGTCGACAGCACCGCGGCCACGCTGGCGTCTCCCCACAACACTGCGGCGCCGCGATCGCTGTAATCGACGGTGCGGGTCAGACCTTCGGGAGCCACCACGAGTACAAAGGCCGGGAGCGCTTCGGGTCGCAGCATCGAAAGCAGGTGGAGCTGCACGAAGAAACTGGTGCAGGCGGAGTTCACGTCGAAGGCCGGCACCTCGAGGTTTAGTTCGGCGGCGACGTTGCAGGCCTCGGCCGGGGAAACGGTGTCGGGAGCCGAAGAACCAGAGATCACCATTCCGATTTCATCGGGGTCGATCCCCGCTCGCTCGATCGCGAGCCTGGCCGCTGCCGCACCCGTCTGGGCGTTGCTCCACTCCGCCGCTTCGAGGGCCGCGCGTGGGTCCTGGTTGAGGGTCGTGCGGATGTAGTCGAGGGGCAGCCCCGTGCGCCGCGAGCGGATGCCGACGCGCTCGAGGATCCACTCGTCGCTGGTCCCGATGTCGAGGTCTTCGAGAAAGCGGTTGTCGATCTCGTTGGCGGGATGGAAGTGGCCAAGACCGTGCAGGTGAAGGGTCAACGCGTGACCCCCGAAATATGCTCGCCGCCGTCCACTCGAATGACTTCGCCGTTGATCCAGGAGGCTTCCGGCTGCGACAGCAGGTAGATCACGTTTGCCACGTCGCGCGGAAGCGTGAGCCGTCCACCGGGATTTCGGAGCCGCGCCTGGGCCACCAGCATTTCGTTCCCGGGGATCGCCTTCAGCGCGGCGGTTTCGGTGATGCCCGCCTGGATCACGTTGCAGCGAATGCCGTGCGGGCCATATTCGACGGCGATCGAACGCGCCAGCGCCTCGAGCGCAACCTTCGCTCCAGAAACCGCGGCGTAACCCTTCCACGCCACTTCGTTCCCCTCGCTGGTGAGGCCGAAGATGCGCGCATCCTCTGCGAAGAAACCGCGGTCGAAGAGCCCGCGGGTCCAGCCGAGCAGGCTCGTTCCCATACTAAGGATGGTGCGGGCGAAGTCGTCCTCGTCGAGATACGAAGTCGAGGAATAGCGGGGCGGGGTCACCAGCGTGTGGAGACCATCTTCTCCGCCTGCCAGTAGCTCGTCGGCGGCGGCCACCAGCGCCTCGGAGTCGACGCCGAGCTTCGCAGCCAGCGCGGCGGGCGCGCTGCGCGGGACGACCTTCTCGGGTGCCAGGAGCTTCAGGTTTCCGAAGGCGATCGAATGGAGCAGCACCTTCACGCGCCCCTGCTCGCCCAGGATCTCGCTCATTTCGTCGAGCACCCCGGCGCGTTTCTCCTCGGCGATCGCGTCGACATTCCACGAATGGAAGCCCACACCGAGGCCGCGCAACTTCTCGAATTCCGGCTCGATCGCGCGCATCGCCCCGCGCCGATCGCGGTGGACGATGCACAAGTTCATGCCGGCTTCGGCGAGCTTTTGCGCGGTGGCGAGACCGAAGCCGCTCGATCCCCCAAGAATCAGCGCGTGGCTGCCGGGCTCGAATTGGGTCGTCATTTTTTCCCCTTCCGGTCCTGCTGGCCTGGCCGTGGACGGCTTCGCGCCGGGAGCCCGCCGCCCTTATTTGGACCGCGGACCAGAGGCCGCGAGCCGTGTGCTCGTCCCGCCCCGCTGCCGGGCCGGGCCCCGCTTCGGGCGCGGACCGCTGGCACACTGATCTGGGTCATCGGGGCGGGGAAAGCGAGCGATTCGACTGCCCCGACGGCCGCTTGGAGCCCCGCCAGGTCCGCTCGCCGCCAGTATGACGTGGGGTCACTCCCCGTCAACTTGGCGGCCCAGACCCAACTCGTCGAGGAGCTCACCCGCCATTTCCCGTCGGCCGACCCGCAGCGGGACCCCCGGGGGGAGAGCCCTCGAAAGCTGGCGGAAGTAGCGGCGCTCCGGGCGCGCGTCCACCACCACCACCACGCCGCGATCGTCTTCGCTGCGGATCAGGCGGCCGATCATCTGCTTCAGGTGGAGCAGCATCTTCCCCATGGTGAAGCGCGAGAATGGGTTGGCCCCGGTCTCGCGGATTCGCTCCTCGCGACGCCGCCGCAGTTCCGTCGGCACCTCGAAGGGAAGCTTTTCGATCACCACCGCCTGCAGGTCCGATCCCGGGATGTCGAGCCCCTGCCAGAAGGTGCGCGCGCCGAGCAGCACGGCGCCGCCCCGGGAGCGGCGAAAGCGTTCGACCAGGGCCGCCGGGCTGTCGCTGGCGCGCCGCGGAGTCAGCACCTCGAAACCCTCGCTGCGCAGTTCCTCGGAGAGCCGCTCGGCCACCTGGTTCATGCGGCGCAAGCTGGTGAAGAGACCGAGAGTGCGGCCTTCGAGACGCCGTGCGAGATCGGCGATCACCGCCGTGGTCTCCTCGACGAGATCCCCTTCGAGCTGCTTCAGCGCAAGAAAACGCATGTGATCGGCGTACGGGAAGGGGCTCGGCACCGAGACCTCGGTGACCGGGAGCAGGCTGCGATCTGCGATCTCGAGTTCGCCGAGCGAAGCGAAGACGTCCCCCCCCACGAAGAGACTCGCCGAGACCGCGGCGAACGATTCGAGGCGCGAAAGAAAGGCCTCGTGAAAGGATTCGGCAGGAGAGACCGCGCGGATCGAGAGCTGCCAGTGGTCGTAGGGACTTCGCAGGGCTTCGAAGGCCGATACCACGTCGGCCCGATCGGCAAAAGCGATCCGCAGCCCGCGGCCCGCCTCGCGTAGATCCTCGGCTACGCGCTCGACTGCGCTTGCACCTTCCTCCCCCTCACTTTTGTCGCGCGCTTCCGCATCGAGACGATCGGCCTCGTCGGCCACCTGGAAGAGGCGCTGGGCCGCGGTTTCCGCGAGCTTCGCGGCCTCGGGATGACGCTCCGAAGCCCCTTCGGGCAGATCGATCTCGCCGTAGTCGCTGGCCTCTTCCGAGAGCAGGCGCCCAAGCGCCATCAGGTCCGCCAGCAGGGCCCGGCGCCAGGAGCGGGCATCCTTCTCGGCGCGCCGCCGCGCGCCGCGCGCCAGCAGCCCGTCGCCTCGATCCCGGCCCAACGGTCTGCCAAAGATCTCGTCGATGCGCTCGATGATCTCATCCGGGCGCACCGTGATGGCGTAGACCTCGTCGGCCACCCCCACAAGCTCGTGCCCCTCGTCGACGATCGCGTGGGTGAAGGGCGGGTAATCGGGCGGCCAACGCAACAGCAGGTCGTGGTTCGCCACCACCACGTGGGCGTTTGCGAGCGCGGCCCGGCGCTGACCGAAGGGGCAGTCCGGACGCCGCGCACATTCTTCGCGCGAGCAATGTTCGGGCCTGGATGCCACCGAGCGGCGCAACAGGTCGCGAAGGGGCGGATAGCGCCGCAACAGCACCGCGGGGATCGCCCCGATCTCGCCGAAGGGGCGCGTCTTCACGCAGGCCATCAGCACCGCCCAGGCGTAGCGATCCTCCTCGAAGATCGAGCCCTGTCTCCCCTCATCGAGGACCCGCTCGAAGCGCCGGGCGCAGGCGTAGTTGGCTCGCCCCTTGATCGACAGGGCGCGCAGTTTCGGGTAGCCGAGCATCCGGGCTGCGGCGGGGATGTCCTTTTCGAGGAGCTGATCCTGCAACAGTTTCGTGCGCGTGGAGATCACGATCGGCTCACGCACCCCGCCCGCTGCGCGTTCCATGGCAAAGGGAATCACCGCGGCCAGGTAGGCCAGCGACTTCCCGACGCCCGTTCCGCCCTCGATCAGCAGCGCTCCGCCGCCCTCGAGATTGCGAAAGAAATTCCGGGCCAGCTCGCCCTGCTCGGATCGTACGCGGTAGCCGTGGAAGTGGCGCGCGCCGCGTTCGGCATCATCGAGCGCCTCGGCGACAGACGCCTCGTCGAAAGCCACCTTGGTTTCTGCGCTTTCACCGATCGCGACGAATGGGCTCGCGCTGTCTTCCGAAGCGACGTGCAGCCCGGCTCCCAGAAGCGCAGCCCAGGGCGATTCGGGGACATAGCGATCGAGGGCGCGCCGCGCCGTGGCGTAGCGCCCAACCCCCGCAGCCGCCCCCTCGGCCACGCGTGAAAGAACGCGCGCTGTATCGAGAGCGTCGCTTAGGGCTCGGTGTTGCTCTTCGGTTTCGAGCAGGAGCCGGGTAAACGACTCGAGGCGCAGGTCCGGCGCGTCGGGATGGGTGAGCGCCAGCAGGTCCTGGGTGTCGAGGTATCGCACGTCGGCCAGCTTTGGATCGACCTGGCGCGAGAGGAAGCTGCGTTCGAAGGGGGCGTTGTGGGCGATTAGCGTGCGACCCGCCAGGATTTCAAGGATCTCTTCGCGAAGCTCGTCGAGCAGCGGGGCCTCTGCGACGTCTTCGTCACGCAGCCCGGTGAGACGCCGGATCGCCAGGGGCAGGGGCCCGCGCGGGCGCACCAGGCTCGACGCCGTACGCACGGGGGCGCCATCGAGGTCGAGGAGCACAGCCCCGAACTCGAGGATCTCGGCATCCTCGTGATTGGTGAGGCCCGTGGTCTCGAGGTCGACCACGGCGATGGGGCCCACCGCTTCCAGGAAGGGCCGTAGGGCCTTTGCCGAGACGCCGAAGGCCTGCTCGTCTCCCGCTTCTCCCGTTTCGATATTCAGCACGGCGTCAGCACGGCGCTCCCGGCGCAAGGCGCGCGCGACTAGACGTAGATCCCGCCCTTGTACTCGCGATCCTGCCGGATGATCACGTTGACGAGTGCCGGCTTTCCCGAAGCCGCGGCACGTTCGAGGGCCGGACGGATTTCTTCGGGCCGTTCGACGAATTCGCCGTGGCCGCCGAGGGCCTCCACCACCTTGTCGTAGCGGGTGAATCGGAGCAGCGTCGCCTGCAGCCGATCCCAACCGTAGATATTGCCCTGGGGCCGCATCATCTGTCCCCAGGCGCCGTCGTTGCCAAGCACGCCGATCACGGGGAGACCAAAGCGCACAGCGGTGTCGAATTCGAAACCGTTCAGGCCGAAGGAACCGTCGCCGTAGACAATCACGACGCGCTTCTCCGGGTTCGCGAGTTGCGCCGCGATGCCGAAGGGCATGCCCACGCCGAGAGTCCCGAGCGGTCCGGGATCCATCCACGCACCTTCTCGCTTCACCGGGAGGATCTTCGCCGCCGTCGCGACGATGTCGCCGCCGTCGCCGATCACCAGGGGGTCGTCCAGTGTGTCGAGCCAGTCACGCACCTCGCGGCACATGCGCTGGGGGTCGATAGGCGTCTCGTCACTCGTGAGTGCCGCCTGCACCTTGGCCTCGGCCGCCACCTCGATGGTGCGCAATTCGTCGCGCCACGAGGAGAAGTCGAGTTGGAGCCCCTGCGCCTTCATCTCTTCCTGGAGCGCATCGAAGCTGCAGGCGAGGTTGCCGACCAGCGGCACGTCGGTTTCGCGGTTCTGGCCGATCAGGATCGCGTCCATTTCGAGCTGGATGATTTTCGCGTCGGCGGGAATCGTCTGGCCAAAACGCATCCGGAAATCGAGGAGTGTGCCGGCCAGGACGATGCAGTCGATCTTCTGGAGTGCGTCTCGGCGCGAGCGATTCAGGAACTCCGGCGAATCCGGCGGCACCGTTCCGCGCCCCATCCCATTGGTGTAGGTGGGGATGTGGGTCTCGGCAATGAATTGGTTCATCGAGGCCGCAGCCTGGGACCACTTCACCGAGGTGCCCGCCATCAGCATCGGGCGCTCGCACTGCTGCAGCACGTCGAGGGCGTTGCGCACTTCGTCGCGGTCCGGGGAGATGCGCGGCGACGTGGTGCGAATATTCGGAACCGGTGCCTTGTCTTCGTCGCAGGACGCCATGAAGACATCCATCGGGATCTCGAGATAGCTCGGGCCCGGAATTCCCGAAACGGCGTGGCGGATCGCCAATTCGATGTACTCGGGGATGCGGTGGGTCTGGTAGACAGCGTCGGCGTACTTGGTGATCGGTCGCATCACACCGATGTGATCCATCTCCTGCAGAGAGCCGCGCCGCATGTTCTCGAAGGGGCCCTGCCCACCGATCACCAGGATGGGGGAGTTGGCGCGCCAGGCGTTGGCCACACCCGTGACGCCGTCCGTGACACCCGGACCGGCTGTGATCGCCGCGACGCCAATGTTTCCGGGGTTGCAGCGGGCCCACGCGTCTGCGGCGTGGACCGCGGCCTGCTCGTGGCGCACGTCGACGATGCGGATACCGACGTCGATGCAACCGTCGTAGAGCGGCATGATATGGCCGCCGGAGAGGGTGAAGATGACCTCGACGCCCGCCTTCTCGAGGGCGCGCGCGGCCAGTTTTCCACCGTGCTGCTGGGACATAGGGGGGCTCCTCAAGCGCGTTCGTCGTGCTGCGGGCACGGTATCACCGGCCTCCAACGCGAGCCAACCCGCCCATGGGAGGCTGCCCTTGCCGAACCCCGGGCGAGCGCCCGGAACCCGAGCGCGCCCAGTCTCTGGCGGCTACTCGGCCTTGAAGGTCACTCGCCGATTGAAACGCCAGGCGGACTCGTTGTTGCCTGCAACCGCCGGGTCGGCTTCGCCGTAGCTCACCGTCCGAAGCTGCGAGCCCGGAACGCCGAGGTTCACGAGGTAGCTCTTCACCGAAGTTGCGCGACGCTCCCCCAGCGCGAGGTTGTATTCCCAGGTGCCACGCTCGTCGGTATAGCCCTGGACCACGACGCTTCCCTTCGCCTGCTGCATCAGCCCGGCGTCGTTCTTGAGGGTGGTGCGGCCGTCGGCATCGAGATCCGACTTGTCATATGCGAAGTAGACCGTCCCGAACTCTCGGATGGGCGTGGTGTCCACCGGCGCGGTGTCGACCTCGGCCTGCTGGAACTCACTCCCCGTAGAGGCATCTCCGGCCGTATCCTCGCCGGTGGTCTGGCAGGCAGAAAACGAGAAAGCCAGCAAACCCATGAGAGCCACGGTTCCCGCCTGGTTGGCCAATCGTCGCATCGTGCAATCCCCCCTCGCTTCGGGTTTCGTCCCCCGGGTCACCACGGACAGAGCCCCGGTGCGCCCTTCGGGTAGACCCGCAACCCGTTGTTTTGCGCCGGAATAGTGGGCGTTCCGCCCGGATGGCGCAAGCGCGCCCGGGGGGGAACGGGGCCGCAAGCGAAAGCGGGAGGGGCCGGCAAGGGCATCGCGCGGCCGCCACGCCCTTCCGGTAGCCTCGACGTCATGCAAGCGCAGCTACCGACAGGCGACCGCGAAAGCGGGGCAACGCCTCGGGCCGAAGCCCAGCACCGGGTGTTGGTTCGCCTCTCCGGCGATCTCGCAACCAAGGCACGCGAGACGCGTCGCCGCTTCGCCACTCGGCTGGGCCGAAACCTGCGCAGCGCCCTGCGAAGCGCCGGCATCGAGGCGGAGGTGATCCGCACCCACGATCGCTTCTGGGTCAAGAGCGAATCGGAGATCCCGCTCGATGTGGTGACCCGGGTTTTCGGTGTGCAATCTGCTTCACCGGCCATCGGCTTTGCGTGGAGTAGCCTCGAGGACCTCGTCGAACGCGGCACCGCGCTGTTCTCGGAAGCAGTACGCGACAAGAGCTTTGCGGTGCGCGCGCGGCGCGTCGGCAGCCGCGAACAGATCCCGCTGCGCTCCGCCGACTTGCAGCGCGATCTCGGTACCGCATTGCTCAAAACGGCGCGCCGCGTCGACCTCGGAAGCCCCGAGGTCGAGGCCCAGATCGAGGTCATGCCCGAGGCCGCCTGGTTCTTTACCGAGAGCCTCCGAGGGCCCGGCGGGTTGCCCCTCGGCGTCGAGGGTCGTGCCCTCGCGCTGGTGTCCGGGGGCTTCGATTCGGCCGTCGCGGCCTGGCAGATGATGAAACGCGGGGTCGCGCTCGATTTCGTGTTCTGCAATCTCGGTGGTCGAATCCACCAACTCGGAACCCTGCGCGTGATGCAGCACCTGGCAGAAAATTGGTGCTCGGGCACGAAGCCGCGCTTTCACTCGCTCGACTTTTCGGCGGTGGTGCAGGATCTCGAGCGCAATGTCACACCGCGCTACCGGCAGGTGGTGCTCAAGCGCCTGATGCTGCGGGCCGCCGCCGCGATCGCGCCCCTCGCACGCGCCGAGGCCATCATTACCGGCGACGCCGTCGGACAGGTCTCCTCCCAGACGCTCACCAACCTCGCAACGATCTCGCGGGCGACCGAACTCCCCATCCTGCGTCCTCTGGTCGGACTCAACAAAGATGAGATCCTCGCCATCGCTCGGCAGATCGGGACCTTCGACTTGTCGAAGGTCGTGGGCGAATACTGTGCCCTCGTGCCGAAGAAGCCCGCGACTGCGGCGTCGCTGGCTGCGATCCTCGCGGAGGAAGAACGTCTCGACCCCGGGCTGATCGAAAGGATCGTCGAACAGCGCGAGATCCTCTTCCTGCACGATCTCGACGGCGGGATCCTCAGGGTGCCCGAGCTCGAAGCAGAAGCCATTCACCCGAACGACACGGTGATCGACCTGCGCTCCAGGCAGGCCTACGACGCCTGGCATTACCCCGGTGCGCTGTTTCTCGATTTCGCCCACGCGGAGCGCGCCTGGCCGACCTTCTCGAAAGACGAACGCTACGTCCTCTACTGCGAGTTTGGTCTGGTGAGCGCCCATCTCGTCGAACTGATGCGGGGCCAGGGTTTTGACGCCTCGCACTTTCGCGGGGGCGCGCCGGCCCTGCGCCGCCAGGCAGACCCAGAGGCCTAATCGGCGGGGCGATCCGGGCTTTCTTCCTCGAGGACAAGGTCGAGCAGCTCGAGGCGTTCATCGGGTGCCAGTTCGCGCAGACGCTGCATCTGCCGGCGCAGACGTTCGCGCCGTTCTTCGGGCATGCCGCGCCAACGCTCCGCGCGTGCCTCCAACTGTTCGCGCTGTTCCGGGGAGAGCGCTTCGAGATGATCGAGACGAGCGCGCAAGCGCGCCTGCTCTTCGGCTGACAGATCTCGGTAGTCGCGCAACCGGTCTCGTAGCGCATGCTGCTCCTCGGGCGGAAGATCGCGCAGGCGCTCGCGCCACTCGCGGCGCGGCCCATCGTCCGGTCTCTGTCGCCCCCGACCCGGACCAAAATCTCCGGGGTCGTCCGCGCGCATGCGTTCGCGCATGCGTTCGCGCTCGCCCCGGCCGAGTGAACGGAAGCGCTCGCGAAGGCGTTCCTTCTCTTCAGGTGAAAGTCCCCGGAGGCGCTCGCGCATCAGGCGGTGACGCTCGCGGGGACCGCGGTCGCGGAGTGCTTCGCGTTCGCCGTCGGGAAGCGATTCGACGTAGTCGCGCATGAAATTGCGGCGCATGCGATCTTTGTTCCGGCCGCCGGGCCGCCGGTCCGGCTCGCCGAAGCGTTCGTGCAGCGCGCCCTGACGCTCGTCGGGAGACAGCCCGCGCAACTCGGAGCGAAACGCCTCGCGCTCATCTGGCGTCATGGCTTCGAAGTCGCGGTGCCAGCCGCCGGCACCTCGCCCACCCCGATCGGCACCCGGCGAAGAACCGGGGCTTCCCCGCATGGCGTCGCGCTCTTCCGGGGTGAGCGCCTCGATTCCCTCGCGCACTGCGCGCCGGCGCTCGTCGCGACCGAGTTCGCGCAGCTGTTGGCGCTCGGCCGGCGAGCGCGATTCGAGGTATTCCCGAACCACGCTCGGCGGCTGGCCGTGCGGATGCGCGCGCACCCCGGGCGGGCGCTCGGAAGGCGGCCCCTCGGCGGAGACCGCGGCCCCAAGGAGACCCGCTGTCAGCAGCGCGAGGACCAGAAGTCGCGGCCAGCTCATCCGCGCGACCCCACTTCTTCGAGGGCGGCGAGCAGCTCGAGTATTTCGAGATCCCGGATCAGCTCGAGATCCGCAAGCACCTGGTACTGCATCGCGATGGCGACCTCTTCGTCGCTGGCCGCGGCCCATTCCGCGTCGAGCGCCGGCACCCGAAGCGCTGCGATCCCCGGCGCGCTTGCGACCGCTTCGGGCAACAGGGGGCGAGCGACCGCTTCGCGCTCGGCGACGACCGTCTCGGCGCTGGACGGGGGCGAGCCTTCCGGCGCAATCGCGCTCTTGACCAGGCCGGGCATCGCTTCGCGAGCGGGGTCGTTGCCGGGTCCGCTGCCCAGCGCGAGGTAGAGGGTCAACGCCGCAGCCGCGGCGAGCCCGCCCGCCAGACCGAGGCGCGCTCCCAGAAGACGCCGCGCCGGCGTGCGGAGCCGGGCGCTTCCATGCGATCCGCTTCGGTCTTTCTCGATACGCCGCTGCAGGCGGGCGAAGAGGTCTCCCGAAACCTCGGGGGCCGCGTGAGCGCGCAGCCGGCGGTCGACTGCGTCGAAGCGATCGAGCCGACGTGCCAGCGCGGGCTCGGCGTCGACCCGCGCACGCAAGGCCGCGGCCTGCTCTTCGGAAAGCTCTGCGTCGTGCAACGCCGACAGGGCCTCGTCGAGTTCGGTCTGCGCATCGCGGCGCCTTTCGTCGTGGTCTCTTTGCATCGTCGTTTCCTCGTTCGAGGGGAGCGGTCCGGGCGGCGGCCCGGGCTACACCTCAAGATCTTGTAGCCGTTCCGCGAGGCGGGCTCGGCCACGGTGGACCAGGCTCTTCACGGACTTCTCGCTGGTTTCGAGGGCCTCCGCGACTTCCGCGTAGCTGAGACCTTCCACCGCCGAGAGCCACAGCGCCATGCGCTGTCGTTCCGGTAGTTCGGCCATCTCGCGTTCCACTTCTTCGCCGAGCAGGCGAGCGTGGGCGCGTGCCTCGGGGCTCGATTCGCGAGCTGCGAGCTGAATCCCGGTGGTCTCGTCGTCGATGCTCGCGTGGTGGCTGCGACTGCGCGGCCGGCGCAACTCGTTGAAGGCGAGGTTCGTGGCGATGCGGTAGAGCCAGGTCGAAAATTTTGCTTCGGGGACATATCGCGCTCTCGCTCGGTGCACGCGGAGGAAGGCCTCCTGGACGAGTTCCTCGGCGGTCGCGGCGTCGCGCACGATCCGCTCGAGATACCGGAGCAACGGCTGCGCCCAGCGTTCGAAGAGCTTCTCAAAGGCGGAAACGTCGCCCGCCTGGAAGGCCAACATCAGCTGGGCGTCGGGGTCAATTTCGCGCAAGGACGCCTCCGCCGGGAATGCCAACCCGGAGAACACCCGAAAGTTCCGCGGACGCCCGAAGATAGTGGGAGAGCCGCGGCAGCGGGGTCCCTACCGCCCCCTACCCTCGGCCTCTCAGCTCGCCGCGAGAGATGCCAGGAAGCCGGTGGCGGCCGCGTTGAAGGCCGCTTCCGCCTCGATATTGACGATGTGCCCCGCGCCGGGGATGCACAGGGATTCGGCACGGGGGAGGCGGGCCGTCATCACCTCCGCAGCCCTTCGAAAGGCCGCGTCTTCCTCCCCCACCACGATCATCGCCGGCAGATCGATCGACGCGAGATCGTCGATCACCGATTCCGCCGGGCCCGTGACCAGACGGCCGAAGGCGGCCACCGCGGCAGGCGCCTGGGCCGCGATCGCTCGCGCGGCGCGCTTCGCCGCCGGGGCCTCGAGGTCGCGACCGATGGTGGTGGCGGCCCCGCGCCCACGGCAGAGTGCCTCGGGCCCCTTCGCCTCGATGATCTGCGCGGTCTTCTCGACCTGCGCCTGCCAGCGCGCCTGGGCTTCGGGCTTCTTGAAGCCGGGGCCGCTGCCAGCGAGGAAGAGCCCTCGCACGCGTTCGGGAAAGCGCTTCGCAAAGTGCAGCGAAGCCAGCCCACCAAAGGAGAGCCCGGCCAGCACCGCCGCTTCACCGGGAGCGGCCCAGTCAAGGACGCGACCGATGTCGTCTACGACCCGCTCCATCGTGTAACCGGACGCGTCGTCGGGGGCTCCCGAGAGTCCGTGGCCGCGGTAGTCCCAGAGGATGACGCGCGCCCCGGCGGCCACCAGCGGTTCCACCTGGGGGCGCCAGTTCTCGCGGGTGGTGCAATATCCGCACGAGAAGAGCCAGGGAATCCCCGCGCCGTGGGCTTCGACGTACAGTCGAACGCCGTCGCTCGCTTCGACCATCGCCATGCCGTCAGTCGATCTTGAAGATCGCCGGAGACACCGCGAGCGGAACCTCGAAGGGCAGATCGAAGAGCCAGCTACGCAGTTCAAGCAGTGGTGCGGGCAACGCCTCCAGCCACAGCGAAGCGGGATCGAAGCCGCCCTTCAGCAGGCCGGCGATCTGTTCGCCCAGGGTCTGGGCCTGGGGGTAGGGCACCAGCAGCACGTCGGCATCTTCGTCGATGCCTCGCATGCGGTTGACGCGCTGCACGGCGGCGTGCAAGCCACCGAGTTCGTCGACGAGCCCGATCTCATACGCCTGCTCGCCCGTCCAGACCCGCCCCTCTGCCAACTGGTCGACGCGGGCGACATCGAGGTTGCGGCCCTCGGCGACGCGCTCGAGGAAGAGTTGGTAGATCGCCAGCACGCTGGCCTGGAGCCTCTCCTGCGATCCCTTCGAGGGGCGCTCGAGGACGAACTGAAAATCGGCGTGGCGTGCGCGGCGCATGGTCTCGACCGAGATGCCGAGTTTCGCAAGCAGCGGCTCGGCGATCGGGCGCAGGGCGAAGACGCCGATCGAACCCGTGAGCGCCCCCGGCGGGCTGACGATGCCATCGGCCGCGACCGCTGCGTAGTAGCCCCCGGAGGCCGCAACGTCGGAGAACGAAGCCACGATCGGCTTGCCGCTTTTGCGTGCCCGCTTTACGTCGTACCAGATCTCCTCGGAAGCCATCGCCGAACCGCCGGGACTGTCGATGCGCAGGATCACCCCATCGATGTCGTCGGCACGGATCGCGTCCCCGAAGGCTTTCCCGAAGGCGTCGGCGGCGAAGACCGGATCGGAGAGCGCCCCCCGGCGCCCGGAACCCGAAAGCACCACCCCGCTTCCGTAGACGATGGCGTAGCGCGCCACCGCGTTGAAGCCGACGCTCGCCGGATCGATGTTGCGGTAGTCCCGACCAAGGATCAGCTTCGCGTCCTCGTCGCAATCGCAGGCGATTTCTTCGACGTGACGCACGCCATCGATCATGCCGAGAGCTACGAGATCCTTCGGCATCACTGGCCCGGTGTCGATAGCCGCTCGCACTTCCTCGATCGTCATGCCGCGGGCCTCTGCAATGCCACTCACGAACTGCCGGTCGAAGGAGTCGAGGATCGAAGCCATGTTCTCGCGCACGGCTTCTGAGAAATCCTTGCGGGTATAGCTCTCGACGGCGCCCTTGTAGCGACCCGCCTTCGCCACGTCGAATTCGATCCCCAGCTTCTCGAAGAGCCCGCCGAGAAAAAAGGCCTCGATCGAGAGGCCCATCACCGGGGTCATGGCGCCCGGGGCGGCGTAGATTTCGTCGGCCACGCTGGCGACGAAGTACTCGCCGTTGGCGCTGAGGGCGTTCGTTTCGAGCAACACGATCGTGTGCCGCCCGGCGGCGCCGACGCGCTCGATGGCATCGCGCAGTTCTTGCGCCTTTCCCCAGCCGATCTCGAGGTTGCCGAGCCGAACCAGCAGCGTCTCGATGCGATCGTCCCGCTCGGCCAGAGCGAGTATCGAGAGCAGATCGAGGAAGGGCTCTCGCGCCTCCCCGAGGAGCCGGGCCAGCAGCGGTGCTTCGACCGTTTCGGGATAGGCGCCGCTCACGCGCAGCACGAGGGTCGAGCCCGGCTCGACCTCCAGCTCGGCTTCGCCGCGAAAGATGAATCCGAGGGCGAGCAACACCAGCAGAACGACGACCGCGGTGCGGATCCGCCTTCTTCGCGTCATTGGCACGCCTTGGATGCTGTCGCCTGATGGATCACGGGTGCGCAGCGCGCTAGAAGAGGATCACGCCGCGGGCGTTGACGCCGCTGAGCATGTCCTCGAAGGCCCGCGGCGCCTCGTCGATCGAGTAGGTGGCGGTCACCAACTCGTCGAGCTTCAGCCGGTTGGCGCGATACAGGGCGAGGAGCTTCGGGAAATCCTCGCGCGGGCGCGCACTGCCGTACATCGAACCCGTGAGCACCTTCTCCTGGAAGGGCATCATGAAGGTGCCGAGCGTCACCGTATCGGCGAGGTTCGAGACCCCTACCACGACGGCGGTGCCCCCCTTGCGGATCGAGGCGTAGGCCTGGCTCACGGTGGCGCCAAGACCAATGCACTCGAAGGCGTAGTCGGCACCGTCGCCGGTGAGTTCCATCACCTTCGCCACGGCGTCGCCATCGGTCGAGGGGTTGATGCGATGGGTAGCCCCAAATTCGACCGCGAACTCGAGCTTCTTGTCCTCGAGATCGATCGCGATCACCTTCTCTGCGCCAGCCAGCGCGGCGCCCTGGATCACGTTGAGGCCAATGCCCCCGGCACCGATCACCACCACCGACGAGCCCGGCTGGACTTTCGCGGTGTTGAGCACGGCACCCACGCCGGTCATCACCGCGCAGCCCACCAGCGCCGCTGCCGCAGCGGGGATCTCGGGGTCGATGAGGATGATGTTGTCACGGTGCACCGTGGCGTATTCCGCCATCACCGAAACGCCGGCGAAATGGTTGAGGGCGTTGCCATCCGAATCGGTGAGACGGCTGGTGCCGTCGGGCAGACAGATCGTCGCGCGGGCGCCCACATCGCAGAGTGCCGGGCGGCCCATCGCGCAGTATTTGCACTCGCCGCACATGGGGACCCAGGAGACGATCGCCGTGTCGCCCACCTTGATGTTGTTCACGCCTTCGCCCACTTCTTCGACCACGCCGCAGGCCTCGTGGCCCAACACCAGGGGCGGCGGGATCGGAATCGTGCCGTTGGTCGCGGAGAAGTCGCTGTGGCAGACGCCGCAGGCCTTGATCTTGAGGGTCACTTCGTCTCGCTTCGGGCCCGCGACCTGGACGGTCTCCACCAGAACGGGGACGTTCAACTCGCGACACACGACGGCCTTGCCACTTCGATCCATGAGGGGTCTCCTGGGCGCACGGTTTCGGCGTGCACGGAATGAGGGGGGCGCGGGGAACGGCCGGGGCTTCCTGCCGCCCGCAAGCTACGGAAGCCGCATCGGAGGTGTCAAGACGCGCGCCCGGTTTCGCCCGGCCCGCTCCGCGGGGGCGGCTTCCGCCGGGGGGTCGCCCTATGCTTCGAAAGCACCCCAGGCGCTTCCGGGTTGCTTGGTGCAGGAGAAATTCGTGGCCCATTCGCTTCGCGCCTCGACGCTCGGCTGGCTGATGACCGCACTCCTGCTCGCCCCCACCGCGGCCGCTGAGACCTACGTGGTAATCAGCACCGCCGACAACGGCGCCGTCGGGACCCTGCGCTGGGCGATCGAGCAGGCGAATGCCACGACCGGCCTGGACA
>Ga0209554_1000010_pt1 | contig 129379 bp, 123 predicted proteins | sample MarorgKNORR_S2LV_5_FD_188221 | JGI IMG/M metagenome (GOLD analysis project Ga0209554, IMG submission 188221) | Marine microbial communities from the Southern Atlantic Ocean, analyzing organic carbon cycling - Bottom_A/KNORR_S2/LV (SPAdes) (version 2) | ecosystem: Environmental > Aquatic >...
CCCCAGGTCCGCAGGGCGAAAGCTCACGAATCCCGTCAGGACCCCGCAGGTAGCAGCGGTAAGTGCGGTGATCGTCGCTGCGGGTCGCCTGGGGCATTTCCGTTCCCTATGGCGGAGCCGGCGAAGAACCCTGGTATTCGCCCTGGGAGCGGGCTTGGCGGCGGCACTTCTAACGCGGTAACGTATTGACCCACATTGCTTTAGCCCGTAAGTACCGACCTCGCTCGTTCGCGGAAGTGGCGACGCAGGAGCACGTCTCCGACACGCTCCGCAGCGCGGTGTCTGGAGGGCGGGTTGGTCACGCGTACCTCTTCTGCGGGCCGCGCGGTGTCGGCAAGACCACACTCGCGCGTGTGCTCGCGATGGCGCTGAACTGTCCTGAGCGTAGCGCAGAGGGTGAGCCCTGCGGCGTTTGCGAGAGCTGTGCCCGCATTTGGGGTGGCCACACCGCCCTGGATGTTGTCGAGATCGATGCTGCCTCCAACCGGGGTGTCGATGATGCCAGGGATCTCCGCGAGCGCGCGATGTACGCACCCTCCGGTGACGGATACAAGATCTACATCGTCGACGAGGCTCACATGCTTACGCGTGAGGCGTGGAACGCCTTGCTGAAGATCCTCGAGGAGCCACCACCGAGGGTGATCTTCGTCTTCGCGACCACCGAGCCTCAGAAGATCGAGCAATCGGCAGCGCCGATTCTTTCGCGTTGCCAGCGCTTCGACTTTCGACGCATCGGTGTTTCGGACATCGTTTCGCGGTTGGCCGCCGTGCTTGCGCAAGAAGGGGCGGCTGGGCCCGAAGATGCACTTCGCATGATCGCCCGAAAAGCGGACGGCGGCATGCGCGACGCCCTCTCCATGCTGGACCAGGTCATGTCCTTGACGGGAGGCGACATCGAGGCCGACTCTGTCCGGCGCGTGCTGGGCCTCGTCGAGGAGCAGCGCTACCTGGAGCTGTTGGACATCCTCGCTGACGGTCGCCATGCCGATGTATTCACGCTGGTGGAGCGGCTCGCCGATGATGGATACGACCTGGTGGAGTTCTACCACGGCCTCCTGGACGTCCTGCGCATGCTGTTGCGGTTACGCCTCGCCCCGGAGACTCCTCTCGATCTACCGGACGAACTTCGCTCCGACTTTGCCTCGAGGGCGGAAGCCTTCGAGGCCGCCGACCTGGTACGCATGCTCGCGGCGGCCGCCGATCTCGAGAGCCAGGGCAGCCTGAGGCGCAGTCCGAACCCCCGCGTGCTCATCGAAATGCTCCTGCTTCGACTCAGTTACCTGGACCGAACCATTGCTCTGGAACAGCTGATCTCGGCTTTGGGCGGTGCGCCGCCGCCCACCGGTGGGGCAGGACGTGGCGGCGGTTCCATCACGACTATATCACATGATGTTAAACCTGATGTAGACGATAGTAAAACGCAGGACACGTTGGACTTAGCCAATAGGATCGATGTCCGATCACAAGGCGCCGAAAGCAACGGACTGGCCCGAGCAGCCACTGAGGGGGGGGACGGCACAGTACCCTCTCAGCACATCGAGCAGGCGTGGCTGAGCTGGCTCGACGCTGCGAAGACCGTGCCGCGCGGACTCAGCGCCTTCCTCCGGTCCTCCACCGTGTGCGAATTGTCGGACGGACGGATCGAAGTGACCCCGCCGCCCGGTCCGGCGACGGAGCGGCTTCGCACTTCGGCGGTTCTGGCGGAAGTCCGTCGGGGACTCGAACCCCATTTGGGGCGGGTCCCTGATCTGGTTCTCGGCTCCCCCGCGGAGACTGCGCCGGAGGCTATGCGCGTCACGGAGGAGGAAGTGCGCGGAAACACGCTGAGCGCCCTTTTCCGGCAGGAACCCCGCTTGCGAGAGGCGGTAGAAGAACTCGATTTGGAGCTAATGGACTAGAAGGCCTATGGACAACATTCAGCAGCTCATGCAACTCGGCCAGCAAATGCAGGCCAAGATGGCGGAACTTCAGGGGTCCTTGGAGGTGGCGAGGGTCACTGCGTCCTCCGGCGGTGGAATGGTGACCGTCACGGTAGACGGTAAGGGCTCCGTGAAGCAGGTGCAGATTGATCCGACCTGCGTCGATGCGCGTGATGTGGAGATGCTCGAGGACCTCGTGCTGGCCGCGGTGAGCGAGGCCCAAAGCAAGGCGCAGGTCGAATACGAGCGGGAGATGACGAAGGTCACGGGTGGGCTTCCCATGAATATCCCAGGCCTGCCGAAGCTCTTCTGACCACCGCGACCGGAGGGCCACGTCCATGTCGGTGATCGAACGGCTCACCGGCGACTTCGCGAGGCTGCCCGGGATTGGGCCCAAGACGGCGCTACGTTTGGTTCATCATCTCATGAAGGGCTCGAAGGAGGACACGCGACGACTTTCTCGGTCCTTGCTCGACCTCTCGGAACGGATTCGCCCCTGCGACGTGTGCGGCAACTTCTCCGAGCATGAGCTCTGCGAGGTGTGTTCGAATCCTAGGAGGGATGGCACCGTACTCTGTGTCGTGGAGGAGGCCTACGAGGTAGGCGCGATCGAGGGCACCGGGCAGTATCGCGGGCTGTTCCACGTGCTCGGTGGGCGCCTATCTCCGCTGGACGGCGTGGGGCCTGAGGAATTGAATCTGGCTGCTTTGCTCGAGCGCATTCGGCGATCTGAGGGAGAGATTGAAGAAATCATCATTGCTACGAACGCCTCGGTGGAAGGAGAGGCAACGGCCGTGTATCTGGACCAAGAAATTCGTCCGATGGGACCGCGCGTGACGAGGCTCGCGCGTGGCATTCCTGTTGGCAGTGACTTGGAGTATGTGGACGGCTCCACGATTGCCCAGGCTCTTGCCGGGCGGCAGGAGATGTCGATTTGAACAACCGACTTCGCACTGCGGGGATTACGGTACTTGCAACCGCCGCCGCCGGGGCACTCGTCGCGCTGATCATCCGCGACCAAATCACGCGTCACCGACGAAATCTGTTTTCCCCCCGCGCGTTGCGGCGTCTGGCTGCCCTCGGACACGTAAACAAGACGCCCGCTTCGGTCGACACTATTCGAATGCTGAGGGACTTCATAGCATGGGAGCCCAGAAAATTGTTGCGCGAACGCGCGCAATCGGTCGTTTCCCGGATGGAGGAAGAAGTGGCCGAGGTGGGCTTACTGGAAGCGGCTGAAGGATCGTGAAGCGTCCATCTTGCCCCGCAGGGCGGGGCTACCGAGTTTACGGACCCTTCGAGCCGGCCGGTGTCTTTGGTCCGGCAGACCCAACAACCGTGCAGCGGGAGAGGTAGCGTCGACCCATGTCGATGATCAACTACGCCTCGCGCGAGACCAACTGCTAAGATCGTCTACTATGGCACCGGTCTCGGTGGCAAGACGACGAACTTGGAGTACATATCCTCTCGAGTGAATCCCGATACCAAGGGAAAGATGATCTGCCTCGCAACGGAGACCGAACGCACGCTCTTCTTCGACTTCCTCCCCATCGACCTGGGTGAGGTTCGTCGGTTTAAGACCCCGTCGTGCGTGAGCAAGTTGGTCATCAAAGCGCTCGCCTGAAGACGCGGGGCAGGCCCCCCTTTTGTCCGAGAAACGCCTCACGCTCCCCAACGCCGTCACGTTGGTCCGGATCGCAGCGTGCCCGGTGATCTTCCTCATGGCCTTGTCACCGACGATGTCAGTTCGCTTCGGCGCGTTCGCACTCTTCGTGGCGGCCGGTCTTTCGGACATCTGGGACGGGTACCTGGCGCGCCGATACGACCAGATCACGGACATAGGGAAACTACTCGATCCAATAGCCGACAAGTTTCTGCTCTTTGTCAGCTTCGTCGCCTTCTACATCATCTCCCATCGAGGCTTCGAAAGTGATCTGATCCCTTGGTGGGGCCCGGGTCTGACGCCAGGGCCTCTGCCCGTGTGGGTGCTGGTGGTCATTTTTGGGCGGGAAATCTTCATCACGATCTTCCGTAGCTATGCGGTGGGCCGAGGGGTCGTAATCGCCGCAGGGAAGTCGGGGAAACAGAAAGCGCTCTTGCAAGCGTTGTTCATTGGCGGCCTGCTGTTCTGGTATCCACTGCGCATGTTGGCGGAGTCCCGGTCGTGGGACCCCCAGGGCTTCTGGGGCTTTTGGCACGCGTTCCATACGGGGTGGGTCGGCGTCACGCTCGTGCTCGCTCTCATCCTGACCATCTACTCGATGCTGGACTACCTATGGTCGTACAGGTCTCTGGTCGGAATCAGGAGCTGAGGCCGCCCGCGTGAGCGCGTCGGGCGTGAACGCCTGCGTTGTTTCGGTCGGCAACGAGCTGCTCTTCGGCGAAACGGTCGACACCAACTCTGCCTGGATGGGTCGCGCTCTAGCGTCTCGGGGAATCACGATCGTGCGCCGCTATACCGTCGCGGACCTCGCTGAGGAGATTCGGCATGCCGTGCGGGAGGCCTCGGGCCTCGCGGACCTCGTGATTGTCTCAGGAGGGTTGGGCCCGACCTCGGACGACATCACGAGGCCGTCCGTGGCGGAGTTGGTCGGTGCACCGCTCGAAGTGGACGAGGTGTTGCTGCAGCGTCTACGCGAGCGGTTCGAGGCTTGCGGATACGGGGAGCTTCCGGCTCTGAACGTTTCACAGGCCGAGGTCCCGCGCGGAGCGCGCATCCTACACAACCCGCGGGGAACCGCACCGGGCCTCGCAATGCGGTTTTCAGACACTTGGCTGGTGCTGCTCCCGGGAGTGCCTCGGGAGCTGCGAGCGATTTTCGGGGGGGAGCTGAGTGAGTTTCTCGAACTAGAATTCGGGGATCGAACTCTCTCGGTGTCCCACCGGACGGTGCACACGACCGGCGTGCCCGAGTCCCGCCTCGCCGAGTTGATCGAGGCCGCCTTTGCTCGCGCCCCCGCCATCTCAGAGCTCGCCCCGGATGTGTCGATCGCCTACCTGCCGGACTTGCGAGGCGTCGACCTGCGGCTTACGACCCGCGGGCTACAAGCCGACGCCGCCGACGCCCAGCTGAGCCACGTGCTCGATCGCCTGGAGCCGGTGGTCGAGCCTTGGCGTTTTCACGCCACGAGCGGCGACATCGTCGAGTCGGTCTCCGGGGCGCTGAGGAGTCGACGCATGCGCTTGGCCACCGCCGAGAGTTGCACTGCGGGCCTGATCGCCACGCGGCTTACCGACCTCCCCGGAGCGTCAGAAATCTTCGTCGGCGGCGTCGTCGCATACGAGAACGCCGTCAAGCAAGCCCTGCTCGAGGTTCCGGAGGACATGCTGGTGAGGCACGGAGCTGTTTCGGAGGCCGTCGCGGTACAGATGGCGACGGGTGTCGCTCGCTCGCTCGCAGCAGACGTAGGCGTGGCCGTCACCGGAATCGCCGGACCGGGCGGTGGGACCGATGAGAAGCCCGTGGGTACTGTTTGGCTCGCGGTCTCCGGGCTCGGTCGCCCGACAAGCGAACACATTCGTTTCGTAGGAGATCGCCAGGCGGTGCGAGAGCGGGCGGCCCAGGCTGCCTTCGCGCTACTGCTGCGAAGCTTGCAGCCGAGACCCTGACACCTCAACGGCGAGCCGCAGGCATGGTATCTTGTACGCTTGGACAGTTCCCAAACAAGACGAAATCATGACGGATGCCGTATCGAACCCGGATGACCTCGAGCCCACCGAGGGCGATGAGACATCCGATAATGAAACCGCCGAACCCGGTCTTCAGGATCCGCCCGAGGGGGTGGCCGAGCCGGGTGAGGACGACGACGCGGGTGAGAACTTGTCCAACCCTGCGGACCGGGACTCGGGCGATGCTGCGGACCAAGACTCGGGCGACTCCATAGACATGACCTCCGACCGTTCCTTGGACGACGACGCGTCGCCAGACGGGCCGGTTCTAGGGACGGAGGACGAAGGGCCTCCCGAAGAAGACGGCGTTGCCGACATGCTCGCGGTACAGACGAAGTTCGACGAACTGAACGATCGACACCTCCGGCTGGCAGCAGAGTTCAATAACTTCCGCCGCCGGACCGAGCAGCAACGCCTGGAATTGTGGACCCGAGCGCAGGCTGATCTGGTGGAGAAGTTCCTAGACGTTCTGGATGACCTCCATCGGGTCGCGGATCTCGACCTGAGCAATGCGACGGTTGAAGGCATCATGGAGGGTATTGATCTGGTGGAGAAGAAGTTCGTGCGGGTCGTTGCAGATACGGGCATGGAGATGATCGACCCGGTCGGCGATGCATTCGACCCGGAACGCATGGAGGCGATGATGCGTGTTCCTACGGAGAACGAAGAAGAGGATGACGTCGTCGCACAGGTGTTTCAGAAGGGGTATACGCTTAAGGGCATTCTCGTCCGGCCTGCCCGGGTGAGCGTTCACAAGCACGGCTAGGTGCTATGGCCGCTGCGAAGAAGGACTACTATCAGGTCCTTGGAGTGGGCGAGAAGGCGACCTCAGATGAGCTGAAGAAGGCTTATCGAAAGCTCGCCAAGCAGTACCACCCGGACGTCAACGGCGGCGATCGCAAGGCCTCGAATCGTTTCAAGCAGATTGGTCAGGCGTATGCGGTCCTGAGCAACCCTGCCAAGCGGAAGCAATACGATCAGATGCGCCGTCTGGGGGCGTTCGGTCTGGGTGGTACCTCGCCGGGGCGTGGTCCGAGCACAGGCACACGGGCCGATCCGGGGTTCTCGTTCGAGGACCTTCAAGGTGGCTTCGGCAACATCTCGGATCTATTCAGCACCCTTTTCGACAACATCGACAAGAAGGAGCCGTCGAGCGCCACGAAGGCGGGGCGTCAGAAAGGGGAGAACGTCGAATACGTTGTGGAGATCCCGTTCCTCACGGCGGTGCGGGGTGGCAAAGTTTCGATCGAGGTCTCGATCACCGAGGACTGCGCGACGTGCAGTGGAGTCGGCGCAAAGCCTGGCACCGACCTCCACACGTGCAAGGAATGCAAAGGAACGGGTGACGTCTCATTCGGTCAGGGTGGATTCGCGGTCAAGCGTCCATGCCCGGCGTGTTTCGGGCGTGGTATGATCCCTGATACTCCATGCTCCTCGTGCAGCGGACGCGGAACTGTCCGCCAACAGCGGAAGCTGCACATCGACGTGCCGGTAGGCGTGGATATGGGGGCCAAGCGCCGGCTGTCGGGCCAGGGCGAGCGGGGCAAGTTGGGCGGCAAGGCGGGCGACTTGATCATCACCTTCAAGGTGAAGCTGGATCGCTTCTTCACACGGAAGGGACTCGACGTCCATGTCACGGTCCCTATCAACATCGTTCAGGCCACGCTGGGCTCGAAGATCAAGGTCCGGACCGCACGCGGGAAGAAGGTCGTGCTGCGTATTCCGAAAGGGACGCAGTCCGGAACCAAGTTCCGTATCAAGGGACAGGGCATTAAGAAGGCCGACCGCGTGGGGGATCAGCTCGTCGAGGTGGAGGTTTCGGTCCCCGACGAGCTGTCCGATGAGGAGCAGAAGGCGATGGAGGAGTTTGCCGAGGCCAGCGGCCTAAGGCACTAGGGTCCAGCGCTACACCAACGCTCGCGTTGAAGCGCTTACGATTCTTCCTCCACCCAGGACGCGCTCGCGATCGTCGAAGAGCACCGCCGACTGCCCGGGAGAGACCGCAAGCTGCGGCTCGGCCAACTCGAGCGTCAAAGACTCGTCGATTCGAGTGACGACGGCTGGCACGGCAGCAGCGCGGTACCGAAGCTGAGCGTTCACGCGGTCGCCTACCGTCGGGGGCTCAGCCAACCAATTCAGCCCGCCAATGTCGACAACGTCTTCGAACAGTTCGTCGCGGTTGCCTACTACGACCTCGCGCGTGTGTGGGCGGATCTGGAGAACGAACATCGGCTCAGGGAAGCCCCCGCGCAGGCCCTTTCGTTGCCCGACGGTAAAGCTCGCGTATCCACTGTGCTCACCGACGACTTCTCCATTTCGCCGAACAATCGGACCCGGCTGGAGCGCCGGATGTACGGGGCTCAAACGTTTTTCTAGCAGATCTCGGTAGTTCCCGCTGGGCACGAAGCAGATCTCTTGGGACTCGGGCTTGTCGGCGGTGATGAGCGCGAGGTCGCGCGCGTGGGCCCGCACTGCGCTCTTGGTCAGCTCGCCGACCGGAAAGAGCAACTTGGGGAGCAAGGACCGAGGCATCGCCCAGAGGAAGTAGGACTGGTCCTTGTCCGGATCGAGGCCCCGAAGCAGGGAGGAGCCCTCGGGCGCGTGCTCGACCCGCACGTAGTGCCCCGATGCGATCTGGTCGCAACCGAGCGCTCTACCGCGGGTCAGGAGATCCTTGAACTTCGTATTGCTGTTGCAGTTCACGCAGGGATTCGGTGTACGCCCCTGGGCGTACTCGGACACGAAGTCGTCGATCACATCGCGAGTGAAGTCCTCCTCCACGTCGAAGACGTAGTGGGGAATCCCGAGTGCGTCCGCGACACGCTTCGCGTCCATGATACCGTCGAGCCCGCAGCACGTTTTGGAGTGTGCGGGCGTACCCGAGTAGCAGAACGTCTTCATCGTGACGCCGACGACTTCGTGCCCTGCGTCTACCAGCAGCGCGGCGGCCACCGAGGAATCGACGCCGCCGGACATGGCGACCAATACACGACTCATGACACGCCTTCGAGCTCGCGTACCCGTCCGACTACATCAGCGAGCACGGCTACCGCCCGCGACACGTCTGCTTCACTCGAATGCCGACCAAAAGAGAATCGAACGGTCGCTTTGGCATCGTCCGGGCCGAATAACGCGCTGATCACGTGGCTTGCCGCGTTGCTGCCGCTCGCACACGCGGCGCCGCCCGAAGTGGCAACGCCTTCGAGGTCGAGTGCGTTGAGTAGCAATTCGCCTTCTGCTCTGTCGATGCCTAGGCTGGAGATGCTCGGGCTGCGCCGTGCGGCGCCGGCGTTGATACGCACTCCCTCGATCTGGGCCAGTACGCGGTCCTCGAATGCGTCGCGCAGCGCCCCGAGGCGCACCGACTCCTCGGCCTGCTCTTCGACTGCCAGGCGGAGTGCGGTCGCGAAGCCAACGGCGCCCGCTACGTCCTCGGTGCCCGGACGCAGAGCGCCTTCCTGACCACCGCCATAGAGCAAGGGCGCCACGTCTGTCCCCTCTCGAACGAAGAGTAGCCCGGTGCCCCTCGGTCCATAGATCTTGTGCGCCGTGGCGGAGAGCAGGCGGATGCCGGAGTGCTTCGTGGACACCGGTACTTTCCCGATCGCCTGTACGGCGTCCGTATGCAGCGTGCCTCCGAGCTCCTCTACCAGTGTGGCGATCTCAGGAACCGGGAGAAACAAGCCGGTCTCGTTGTTCACCCACATGACCGACACCACGGTCGGGCCGTCGTTCAACACGACGCGAAGAGGGTCCAGATCAATGCTGCCCTCTGTGTCGACGGCCAGGACCACCAGTCGAAGCTCGCCCCTCTCCTCTGCCCAGCGAGCGGTATCGTACACTGCGTGGTGTTCGACGGCGCTGATCGCAAGGGTGGGTAGGCCGTCCTCGAGCGAGATCGCGCGGCAGCGACCCAGCACCGCGAGGTTGTCGGACTCGGTGCCGCCCCGTGTGAAGAAGATCTCACGCGGTTGCGCGCCCAGAGCTTCCGCCGCGACCGCTCGTGCGTGCTCCAGGGCTGCCGAAGCCTTACGCCCCCAGCGATGCCGGCTGGAGGGGTTGCCGAACGTATCGGAGAGGTAGGGGTCCATCGCCTCTCGTACCTCCGAGCGCATCGGCGTGGTCGCGGCGTAGTCGAGGTAGACGGGTTGCATCTGTGTCAGCTGCGCGAGAGAGCTAGAAGGGTGATTGGCAAGGACGGCAGCGCGCGTCCAGCACGCTCCGGTTGCTGCCGGTTGCGCGGACCATAAGTTAACTGCGTTCTGCTTTCCCTCGAACCATACGTCGACCCCGACTGAATGACGCGGATCTCACCGCCACTTCCCGCCGACCCGCCCACCTGCTTCCGGTCGACGGTACACGGGACGGTGTTCGCGGGTCGAGACCGTCACCTGGATACCGTGAGTGACGGCGATACGCTTCACCTGGTCGCGGACCCGCCCGTACAGGACAACCCCGAAGTCTGGGTACACCTCACGTCGGGCGATCCCATCGGACACTTGCCGCCCGAAATCGCTCAATGGCTCTGGCCCTGGATGCTACGGGGCGGAGTCGCCGAAGCGCGCGCCATACGCGTGCGAGGCGCTGAGGTACCGTCCTGGCGGCGAGTGCTGCTCGAGGTGGTTTGCCGGACGAGTTAGAAGCTCGACACCCCTAGCTCGCTGAGGTCGCCGACCTCGAGTGCCTCGTCGACCCGGAAGGGCTCACCCGTACGGGACCCGAATCAGCGACCCGTAGTGCGCCAGCTGGGCACGGATCTGATCCATGAGCGGCCTGTCCCCGCCGGGGAAGGCTTCCCCGGCCTGGTTGACGCCCGCGAACTGAGATCCGTAGGCGTTGATCGCCTCGAGCTTCGCTTCAATGTGCTCGCTGATGTCGACAACGAAGTCGGGAGGGACGGCGTCTTCGCGAAACGCGGTTGCGTAGATGAGCTTCGTGGGGCGGAACGGCTCACCTGGGACGTCGAGCTTCTTGAGCGCGCCCAAGAAGCAGGCATCGCGCAACCAGCTCGCTCGCGATCCGGGGGTCCCTGTGGCGGCCGACCTTCCAGTGTGTGACGACGACTCTGGGGCGAAGCGCCCTGAGGTGCTCTACTACGATGTGGCGGGATTCGTTGTCGTTCTCGAGCGCCGCATCGGGAAGCCCGGCATTCCGTCGCTCCACGAGCCCCATGATCTCGCCCGCTTGAGCGGCTTCCCCGGCCCGCTGCTCACCGATCCGGAACTGCCCATCTCGCCAGCCGTGAGGTCGAGAACACCTACTCGCTTTCCGGTGGATGCGCTCTTGATGATGGCTCCCCCGCAGAGCAGCTCCGCGTCGTCGGGGTGGGCCATGATGACCAGGAGATCGAGTCCCCCAGTCACTCGTGCCTCAGCGCCTCGACCGGATCCATTCGGCTAGCGCGCAGCGCGGGCAGCAACCCGAAGAGCATTCCCGTTAATGAGGCCATAGCGAGCGCGGTAAAGATGGCCCAGATGGGTATTTTGGCGGGTAGGGGTGTCCACGCGGCCACGCCGGACGCCAGGCCCCACCCCATGAGCATGCCCACGAGCGCCCCCATAGCGGTCATTGCGGAGGCCTCTACCAGGAACTGCCACAAGATCTCTCTGCGCGTGGCGCCCACGGCCTTGCGAATACCGATCTCTCGAGTGCGTTCTGTAACGCTGATGAGCATGATGCCTATGACGCCCACGCCGCCCACGAGTAGGCCGGTCGAGGAGAGCGCCATCATCACGAGGAAAAAGACCGCGGTCAGCTGCTCGAAGAGCTCCAGAATCTGGGCCGACGCGATGGTCGCGAAGTCGTTCTCCTCGCGCGGTCCCAGGCCGCGCATCGCGCGCATCGCAGCGATGACGTCGTCTTGCGCGCGCTCGAACGTGACCGAGTCCTTGGGCACGATGAAGATCTGCGCCATTTCGGGCCTTTCGCGAAGCCGCCGTCTCGCGGCCGTATGCGGGACCATCGCAAAATGTTGGCCCGCCCCTGAGAAGATGTTGTCCGCCGGCGCAAACACACCGACCACCCTGAACGGCTCCTGAGTCCCCCGCCAGCGGTTGAGCATCCTCACGCGCCGCCCGATCGGGTCGCGCTCACCGAAGAGTTCGGTCGCCAGCTCCGCCGAGATCACCGTGACGGCACGATTCTGTTCGACCTCGGCGGGCGTGAAGTCCCGACCGGAAGTGAAGTCGCCGGGCGTGTAGGCCGGCCAACCGGCCGAATAAGCGTTCGCAAAAACGTCACGGACGGTGTGGCCGTCGAAGCCCATGTCGATGGAGAACGGAAACGTGAACATGGCCGCCTCGACGGTCGGCAGACGGTCGAGCACTTTGGCCTCGGCAGGCAGCAGCTCGGGTTTGTTCCACCACGGGGGGCGGCGGTTGCCCGCGTCCGAAAAGCGCACCGCGGTGACGTCGAAGCGCATCACAACGAAGTTGTTGGGTCCGCCCGCCTCGAACGCCTCCATTACCGTGGAGCGGATGCCTGTGATGAGCGCCGCGAGCGCCACCACGACCGATACGCCCACCGCCACGCCCAGGATCGTGAGACTCGAGCGGAGCGCGTTGGCGCGCATCGCGTCGAACGCGATGAGCAAGCCCTCTTGCAGAGAAGTCAGAAGAGAGGCGCCCTCCGGCGCGGCCTTTTCACTCATAGCGAAGCGCGTCGACAGGGTTGAGTTTCGATGCCTGCGTCGCCGGGTACACACCGGCGGTGATGCCCACCGAAGTACCCAGGCCGACGCCCACGATGATCCATTTCAGGCTCACAGCGGCCGGCATCGGCGAAACGGCGGCGATGAGCGTCGCGATCCCGAGTCCGGCGGCCACGCCGAACATGGCACCGACCGTGGAGAGCGTGATTGACTCGATCAGCACCTGAGTCAGAATGTCGCGCCTGCGCGCTCCAAGTGCTTTACGGACGCCGATCTCCCTGGTGCGCTCCATGACGGAGACCAGCATGATGTTCATGATGACGATGCCTCCCACCACGAGCGAAATCGCCACCAGGCCTGGAAGAGCGGTGAAGAGCACCCGCGAAATGGTGTCCCAGAAGCTGATCGCGTCTTCGGCTGTCTCCACGCCGAAGTTGTTCGCTTGCCGCGGCCTCAGTTGGCGGCGCGCCCGCATGATTCCTTCGGTCTCGAGCTGGATGTCGCGGACCTGGTCGGGGTTGCGCGCCTGGATGATGACTTCGTCGATGACTCCGTGGGGGTTCGTGATCGACTGAATCGGCGATCGCGCTGGAGCCACCGCGAAGTTGTCGAGCGACTGGCCAAAAATGGAACCGCGTTCTTCCAAAACTCCGATGACGCGGTAGGGGAAGCCGCGCAGTCGAACGGTCCGCCCGATCGGGTCCAGGTCCTCGAATATGACCTCCGCGGTCTCCTTGCCGAGTACCAGGACGGGGAGTCCCCGGTCGGCCTCCTGTTGGGTGAAGGCCCGGCCTCGAGCGATACCCAAGCTGCGCACTGGAAAGATCTCAGGTGATGCGCCCGTGACTCGAACCCCTGTCGCCGTGCGTCCGTTGTCGCCGACCGCGTCGGTACTTCTACTGCTCTCCACCGCGACGAGCGCCGGAATCGTGAGTTGTTCGCGGATGGCGTCACCATCCTCGTAGCGGATCCGTGGGCTTCGCAGACGCTCCCGCCAAAACTCGTCGTCGGAATTTACGTCGGACTCAGGCCAACGCCGCACCGTGACCGTGTTGATGCCGAACACCTGCGACGTGACCTCTTCGCGAACGTAACGGTCGAGTCCCTCAACCACCGTCACCACCACGATGAGGAACATGACGCCCATGATGACCCCGAGCAGGCTGAAGAACGTCTTCAGCTTCTCGCTGCGGAGCTGGTTCATCGCGAGCGTGATGCCTTCCCAGATCTGCACAGTCCGTCGCCTTCCGCTGCCTTAGACCTTGTCCGTCAATTGATGACCGGTTCGTCGGTGCTACGCACCGCGTCCCCGTTGCGGAGTTGTCGGATCCTCTGGTACGGTCCGGCTACCACCGTGTCCCCAACGCTGATGCCTGAGAGAATCTCGAAATACTCCTGGCCGGCGATGCCGATCTCCACGGCGGTGAACGTCACCGTGCCATCGCTCACCATGAAGACTCCTTCGATGTCGTCGAGCTCGTCGTCTTCGGAGTAGTCGGCAGCGCTCGTATCCGGCTCCTCCTCTCGCACGGTTAGAGCGATAATCGGCACCCCTAGCACCTTCGAGCGTGATTCCGTAACGATGTCGGCGGTCGCCGAAAGGTCTGGTCTAAGAACGGCATCGTTCAGTTCGAGCGTGAGCACCACCTCGAAGTCGATCGCGGCCTGCTGACCTGCCGCCTGCCGCGACGGCGGGTTGATGGCCGAGTTACCGATCTCCGTGACGTGCCCCGTGAACTCGCGATCGCCGAACGCGTCGATACGGATGCTTGCGCTGTCGCCGATAGAGATCGCCGGCACGTCGGTCTCATCGACCTGCACAACCACCTCGATGACCGAGAGGTCCGAGATCGTGAGCACTAGGCTTCCGGCGTTGTTCATCGTCCCGATGATAACCGTCTGGCCCTCCTCGACGTTCAGACGCGTGACCTTGCCGTCCATCGGGGCACGGAAGATCGTCTTGGAGAGCTGCTCCATGGCCTCGTCGACGGACGCTTGCCATTGGGAAACGCCGTGTTGCGAAGAGGTGAGCGTCGCCACGGCGACATCGAACCTCGTGCGCGCATCGTCGACCTGCAGGCCGCTGACGAGCACCGTGTCGCGAGCCCTGAGAGCGAGCAGCCGATTGAGGTCTCGCTCAGCCTGCAGGAGGTTGGCCTCCTGCTGCGTTTGCCCCGCTCTGGCCTGAGCCAATGAAGCCTCGGTACGAGCGACCGAAGCCCGGTACTGATCGGGCTCGAGCCTGAGCATAATCTGCCCACGCAGGACGTCCTCGCCCTCGTCGACGAGCAGCTCGGACACCTTTGCGGAGACCTCAGAGCTGACGTCGACCGTGCGCAGCGCGCGGATGTTGCCACTTGCTGTCACGACCTCGACGAGGTCTCTGAGCTCGATCTCTTCGGTTCGAACCTCTACGCCGCTCGTGCGCCCACGGCTCGCCTGGATCGACGCGGCGGTGCCGAGCACGAGCAAGGCGATCACGCTGATAATGATTTTTGTCTTCTGTTTCATGGCTTCTAATTTCTCAGGGAGGAGCCCACGAGCGCCTCCAGGCTGGTTACAGTGTCGTGATAGGCGTAGACCGCTAACAGGCGGGCTTGGTCCGCCTGAGCCAATACGGTCTGTGCGTCGACGAGCTCGACGAAGGTGATGGCGTTTAACCGATACCGTTCCCGTGCGAGGTTCAATTGCTGGTCCGCCAGCGCACGGTTTCGCTCCTCCAACAGGGCGCTCTGATACGCCGTGCGCACGTTCGCTATGCCGACGGAGAGGTCGGCATCGAGCGCCAATTCCTGCTCGAGCAGCTGATAGCCCAGATCATCGCGTTGCAGTCGGGCGGCTTCGAGGTTCCTCTCCCGGCTCAGACCCTGGAAGATTGGAATGCTGATGCCGAGGCTCACGCTGGGAGGAGACCCTTCGAAATTGAACGGAAAAGCGCTGTTCTGATCGGTGATCGACCGCCGCTGCGAATCCGTGAACACGAAGCGCGAGCAATCGAGCGAGGGCAGAGGGTCGGCGAGCCGCAAGTACAGGTTGTTCGTCTGCACACATTGCGCGACGGCTCCCGCCACCTGAGCCTCGGCCTGGGCAACCTGGAAATCCGTCGAGCTCGCCTGGCGCGTGAATCCGCTCCATCCGGTCGAGATGGAGAGTGAGGGCATGTACGATGAGCGCGCCGAGCTTACGCCGATGTCGGCAGATTCCTTAGAGCGGCGAGTGGCCTCCAGCGTCGGATTCTGCCGCAGGGCCAAGTCGGTGAGCTCCTCGAGGGTCCACATCGGCTCCGAGATTTCGAACACGGTGGAAAGCTCGAAGTCTTGGTTCACAGGTAGGCCGAGCTGCTGAAGCACACGGATGCGACTCGTTGAGAGCGCGTTGCGCGCCTGCAGCTCGGTGACCTCTGAGCGCCCCACTTGAACCTCCGCCTGTCCGACATCGATCGGGGTCACCTGACCGACTTCCAGCTGGCCCTGCGCCAGCCGGAGGTTGAAACGGCTATTCTCGAGTTGCTGTTCGGCGAGTCGCAGTCCTTCCTGCTGTCGAAGTAGATCGAGATAGGCGTTCGTCACTCCCGAAGCGAGATTCGTACCAGCCACCCTGATCTGTGCGACGGTGGCTCCGCGCTGCGCCCGCGCTTGCGAGGGTCGCTTCAGCTTCGCCCAATCGAGCGAGAAGTTCAGGCCGAGGTTGTAGTTCGAGAAGTAGTACGACGGCTGGCCGCCGAAGCCCAAGTCTCCGAGCGTCAGGCTTCCGAACCGCTGCTCACCGGCTCCTTGCCACGAGACGCCCGAGCCCGCGGACGCGGTCGGTAGCAGTGCGCCGTAAGCCTGACGCACGTCCCAATCGGCCAGTGCTTCGTCGTTGCGTGTCTGCAGGAAACCCGGGTTGTTGCCACGTGCGATCTCTAGCGCGTCTTCCAAAGACAATCTGCTTGGGACCGCCTCTTGGGCCGCTAGAGGTGCTGTTACTACCGCAGCGATCAATAGGATCGCGCGCGCGCTTGTCCTCATCCTGATAATCTCCCTTGCTCGGTCATTGGAGAGCCCATCTACAGCCCCGTACGCCTGGTCGGAGCGGGCGGTTTCGAGTCGTGAACCCGGCCGGGACGCTGTTCATGACAGCCTCTACGCGGCGAACGGAGCACGTCTTCAATGACATGCCGCTTCACGAAAGGGTTGAAAGGTAACCGGGGGGCCGTGGCCACCAAGAAGCGTGGCGTTCTAGCCGACTAGGTCTGAGCGTTCGGCGACGTACTGCAGCGCGGGGATATCGACACGCAGTACGCGCCCCTGGCGGTCGAACCAAACCACCCGTTCTTGCTCACCATCCCGGAACACGACCTTCCTGGCGTCCACTCGATTGGGCCCCAAGCGCACCTCTTCGTCCACCCACGCGCCCGCGACCAGATTGATCGACAGGCGGGAGAGCGGCTCGATGATCGGGACCGTCATGCCATCGGTCACGTCCCCGAGGAAGTAGTAGTGATGCGCCACGAACTGCTCGAGGATGCGGGTGCGGGCGCTCGCGCTGAACTCGCGCTCCTCTTGTCCGGCCGCCGAGCGAAAGCTGGAAACGAAACGAGGACCGTCCAGATTCAGCACGATTTCGGAAGCGTCGATCCCGGTGACCTTCATTTGATAGCCGTCCGCCGCGCCGTTAGGGGCGTGGGCGCTGAGCATGGGACGCAGTTCCTGCGACTCGCCATTGTGCGACAGCGTTACCGCACCGCTCGCGAAGTACGACGCAGTCCGTCCAATGCCCGCCCGCCGAATCGAGAACTCCTCGCTGCCGATGATCTCGCCACCAATGCTTACGGAGAACGTGCCTTGATCCACGACCACACTCTGTGCGCCGAGCGCAAGCGCGGTGCAGATCGTGAGCAATAGTGAGCCGCAGAGGCATTGTCCGAGTCGCATCATGACCGTCCTACCCGAGCCCTGTTCAGTCGTTCGCTTGGTGCGTCGAAGTCTCTCCTAGGGTGGCCGCGATTTCCCGCACGTAGCGCTCGAAGACGATCTCTCCCTTCTCACGGGTACCTCGCGTCGCGCGCCCGACCACGCCACGAGATTCGGGCGGGGGTGCCGGCACTCTGCCTCGCGTGTACTTTCGCAGCGCCTTGGCATCCGGTACGAAATCCTCGACTTCGTCCATGTGCACGAGTTCGGGCGCGAGGTGCAGCAAGAGTGACGTTTCCAGTTCACCACCGTGCTCGTTCTCCGGGTCGGACTCGAGGACGTCGCGGACGTCGATCTGGTAAAGGTCATATACGCTGTTGGTCGACGCGTCCGTCGACGCCATCAGCAGTGCCTCCAAGTGGGGTTCGTACCGATGCGCCGTGATGATGACGAACTCGGAGATGCCGTGGTCCTCCCAGGAGGCGAACAGCTCGTTGATCGCGCGGTGGAGCGTCTTGCGGCGAAGCCCGGTGGTACCGGCAAAGGGATCTCCGCTGATCGGAACCCCGTAGGAGAAGGTCGGAGCGCGCAAAATTCCTACTCGTTGAGAAACGGCTTGGGCGACGCGGTCCGCGATGAGGACATTGGCTCCCAAAGGGAGGTGAGGACCGTGTTGGTCCATAGCGCCGACCGCGAGAATGAATCGAGGATCTCTGGCGATCGCCCGCCCGATCGCCGGCCAGCCCAGTTGGTCGATTGCGAATGATGTCACGTTCACGAATGTCCTTGAAGTGGCATAGAGCTGCGCGAGCTGCCGGGTGGCTCGGCCCCTGGATCGCATTGGCGTCGCTCTCGCTTTGGGCGGCGTCGCCCGGGCCAGCGGCCCTCGTCCTTGCGGCTAGTGGCGCGACGGCGGCCCTCCTATGGGGCCCTCGACGACGAGGAATAGCCTGGGGTGCTGGTTCGGCGATCCTGGTGCTTGCCATCCTCGCGGCATTCGGAGCCCAACGCCAGGTCGGCGAGCTCACGTCGGGGTGGGACGAATACTGGGCAGAGCGGGAAGACGAGGTCGGTCGGATTCGGCTGGGTGCCGCGCTGCAGGGGCTGCTTGCGGCCGGCGAGGTCGCGGCCGACTCGCTTGCAGGCATGGCTGCGGCGTTGGCTGGGTCGCAGGAGCAAGACGCATCGGCGCTGCAACGATTGAGGGTCAGGTACGGTGCTTCGGCGCTGGCACTCTACGACCGCCAGGGACAGCTCATCCTTTGGGACGGTGAGCACCGCGGGAAAGTGCCCGAGGCCGCACAGTCGGGCGAGCAGCGGTACATATACAATGATCTCCCGCTCTTCGGATACCTATACGTTACCGCGGCGGCGCCCAACGGAAGCGTCGCCGTGGCGGCGCACCTCCTGCGCACGGATCTGCCTCTGGAGGTGGGGGCAGATGTGGGCGACTTCCGCTCCGAGTTCTTGCGGGAGACCGGTGAGACGATCCGTATCAGCGCCGAGTCGCCTAACGTCTCGGAGGTAGTTCGGGAATTCACCGTGCCCGGCGGCGAGCGTTTGCTCAGCGTCGTGATAGAGCGCCCCGAACTCGCTGAGCGCGTATCGACGGTCATGGGGCGCTGGCAGGCGCTCGTATCGATGAGCTTGTTGCTCTCATGGCTTCTGCTCGCGGTTGGCGGACCACCCAGGCTTGCCGGTGGTACCGTAGCGGCGGGGAGCCTTCTCTTCCTCGCGGCCTTCCTCCCTCTGGATCAGGTCGACCGCCTGACAGCGCTCTTCGGCGCTGGTGTCTTCGAGCTGCCGGGTCCACTTCCCGTATCTCTCGGGAGGTTTGGCCTGCTCGCGTTGGCGGGATTCACGGTAATCGCCGTGCTGCCGCGACCGAAGCTCGAGATACCGTTCTGGGCGGCCGGTTTCATCTCGGGCCTGCTCTTTCCGCTGGCCATTCTGGTTACGCAGGGCGGCCTCCACGCAGAGTCGCTCGCTGGGGGGAGGCTCGAGTGGATTGCGTACCAGGGAACGCTGGCGGCCGTGCTCACGCTCATCGTGGGCTCCGCCCTCGCCTTCACCCGCGCCCGGCCTGAGGGCAACCAAGGCCTTGGTGCTGCCGCGATGGTAGTCGCCATCGCCCTGGCCGCAGCCGGTGCCACGTACGTGGGCCTCGACCGAACGCTCCCGATCTGGTGGACTGCGCTCTGGTGCGTTCCCACTTCATTGGCCGCGGCCTCGGTCGGGGGCTGGGCTGGTTGGCAGCGACCGCTCGTTGGTTGGCTCATGGCCGGAGTCCTGGCAGGGACCGCTGCGCTTCCGGCTGCATGGCAGCAGCAGATCGCGGCCGAGGTCGCGCGGGGGACCGCGCAGCTCACGGCGATCGCCGCACCAGAGGACTTGGCGCTTCGTCGGGGGCTCTTACGGTTGGGCGAAGTCGCGGACTCTCTCGAGCGGGCGGGCAAGAGGGACCTCGACGTCATGTACGGCGCTTGGCGTGGAAGCGGTCTTGCCGACGACGCCGTACCGTTGCGGATTACGATCTGGCGGGAGGGGGGCGACTCCGCTGAGGGGCTCGAAGCCGCTGATGAGCTCCGCATCGGAGTGGGTACCGACCGCCCCGGGCGCATCGCCGACATCGCTCGCGATACACACGAGCGAGGTAGCTCGGAGCTCTTCCATCTGCGGTGGGACGACGCCCGCTACGTGATCGGAGTACCGCTCTCGAGGGGGCGCGTGCTAACAGCGGTAGGGCCCGCGATCTCCACGTTCGCGAGTTTCCGTTCGGCGCTTGCGGCTCTCATGTGGGGCGGTTCTGGGTCGGTGGAGGATCCGATCACATTCATCCGCCTGCTCGAGGACGATCCACACGACTCCGGGCCCATCGACTGGGTGCGTACCAGTAGAGGTTGGCAAGGGGACCTCGAGATCGAGTTCGACAACAGTACCTACCACGTCCATTACCTGGTCGAGCTGCCGGGTTGGCTGCTCGCGTCGGCTCGCGGCTCCTTGCTGCTGGCGCTCGACCTGCTCGTGTTCTTCTCGTTTTGGCTCGGAGGGCGGGCATTGTTGCGGGAGGTGAAGCCTGAAGAGATGAGAGTCTCCGGTTGGGTGATCTCGTTCCGCGCCAGGGTAACGCTCGCGCTCTTCGGCTTTTTCGTGCTCGCCAACGCTCTCTTTGGAACCATTGCGTATCGAACCCTGGCGCAGGCCTCGGAGCGCGCGGCTGAAGCGATCGCTGAGCGAGTCGTTGAGGACGCCGCGGACTTGTACCTGTCGCTTGCGGGCGCGACCGGTGAAACCCGAATGGAGCGCCTCGCGCAGCAGGTGGGATTCGAGCTGCTCGAGTATGTCGACGGCGAGTTGCGGGAGGGCTCGGTCGAGGAGCTGGTGGAGCTTGGCCTCTATGAAGGCTGGATGCCGTTCGCGCAGCATCGCTTGCTCGACGGACGCGAGGGAATCCGAGTGTACACCCCAACCAGCATGGGACGCTGGCAGTACATCACGGCGTACCGGCGCCTCCCCGACGGTGACATCCTCGGTGTGCAGATCCCGCTTCAAGCTGGCGCCGCAGCCATCCAGACGTCCGATCTCATCGAGCTGATGGGCTTTGCCATCCTGGTCGGAGGCGCGCTGTCGCTCGTATTGGCATGGATGGCCGGTCGTGCGCTGACCAGCCCGATCCGAGCGCTCCAAGTTGCCTCCGAGGCCGTGGGCGCCGGAAACCTCCAGCTCCAGCTTCCCAGCACGCGCGCGGACGAGTTCGGTGCGGTATTTCGAGCCTTCAACCGAATGGTCAGTCGGGTCCGCAGAGCTCGCCGACAGCTCGTACGCACGTCTCGGCGCACGCAGGCCATAATGGACGAGGCCGCCGTCGGCATGATCGCGCTCGATCCGGCGGGGCGGGTCATTCAGGTGAATCCCCGCGCCGAGGACATGCTGGGCTCGGAGGTGTTCGTGGGGAGGAGTGTGCCTGGTGAAGGCCCGCTTGGTGAAGCGCTCTCCGGTTGGCTGGCCCACTTCCTGGCGGGGTCCGCCGACCAGGCGGACGTGGAGTTGCATGCGAACAATCGTCGCGTGCGCGTGCGCGCCAGCCGGCTCGGTAGCCTTGGTAGCCACCGCGGCGTGGTGCTCTCTTTGGACGATGTGACCGATAAGCTACGCGCGGAGCGAGTGCTGGCGTGGGGCGAGATGGCACAGCAGGTAGCCCACGAGGTCAAGAACCCACTGACACCGATCAAGCTGAGTATTCAACACATCCGTCGGGCTTGGGAGGACGAGGCCACGGACTTCAACGAGATCCTCGTGAGGAATGCCGACGCGATGCTTGCCGAAATCGATCGACTGGCCATGATCGCGCAGAGTTTCTCTCGCTTCGGCGCTCCCAGCGGAGAAGGGGAGACGCCGCTGTCCACGGTCTCGATTTCGGCTGTGGTCGACGACGTGATGGCGCTCTACGGCGGTGGGTCCTCTCCGCTGGTGAGCTTCGAGGAAGACGTGCCAGACGATCTGCCGACCGTGGTCTCGCGGGCCTCGGAGCTCAAGGAGGTCCTCGTCAACCTGATGGAGAACGCCCGCGACGCGATCGGCGATCGAGGGTTTGTTCGCATCTGTGGACGTGTGGACGGGGACGATACCGTGATAGTCGAGGTCGTGGACGACGGCTCAGGCATCGATGAGGCGTTGCTGCCTCGAATCTTCGAACCGCGTTTCTCCACGCGCTCCACCGGCGCTGGGCTGGGCCTCCCGATCGTGCAGAGGCTCGTGAACGCGTGGGGAGGGTCCGTTGACGTGACCAGCGTGCCTGGTGAAGGGACCACGGTGTCGATCCGGTTGAAGCGATCGGATTCTCCCCGTTAGTCCACCGCGGCTGCTGGGGCACTTTTTTTCTCCGCTTGATACTCTGGTCAGAGTGGTCGGCTTCCCGCATCTTGCATGCCCTCGGAGCCGCCCCTGTTTCGGCTCCGCGCGAGGCACCCTGCAGCGGTAAGCCCGGAGCATCTCTACCGGATGCCGAACTACTCCACAGATCGAGAACGCACAAAGCGGCCGGGGTCCGTAACCCGAACGCCTGGTGCCGGGCACCGTCGAGTGGCGCCGCTCGAGCTCGCCGAGTGGCTCCAGCAGAAGCTGCCAGCGGTTCGCGAGCAATGGGCACGCCGAATCCACGAGAACGGACTGGGGCGGAGCGACCCGTGGGACCGGATCATCGACGAGTTCACCTACTTGCTGGTGGCGTTTCTACCACCACTATTGGGTCCGCTGCGCGGGGAGGTAAGACCGATTTGGGATCGCTGCGCGGAGCTTTTCGGCGCCACCGCGGCCCAAAGAGGACTAGCCGCCGGGGAAGTCATCGAGGAGTTGCAGGTGCTTCGCGAATTGGTGATTCGCGAACTGTATCGCGATCCGCCGATGGGCGGCCAGGTGCCGCTCTCATTGAGAGAAATCCTGCAGCTCAACCGCGCCATCGATCGCGCGGTCACGCACGGCAGTGTTGGCCACACCGACGCGCTCTTTTTCGAGCTCTTCGAGCAGGGTGAGCACCAAGACCCCGTGCCGCCGGAGGCCTTGGCGGACGAGGTCCGCAAGCAGCTCGGTGTTATTCGTGCCGAGTTCGAAGCGGTGGTGAGGGTGCTCGTGACGGCCGGGCAGGAGAGTACGAAGGCCCACTAGACCCCCTTTCCGATCGCCCTTCCATGAGCCGAGATCTGCCCCCGGAAGAGTTCCGAGTTCTGGCACACGAGTTGGCCGACTGGATGGCCGACTACCTTGCCGGCGTCGGAGCCCTACCTGTCTCTCCCGCCGTGCGCCCCGGTGACGTGCGCAGGGCATTGCCTGCCCAGCCTCCCGAGGTCGCCGAGTCCCTCGAGGATGTGCTCGCCGACTTTCGAGACATCATCGTCCCCGGCCTCACCCACTGGAATCACCCCGGATTCTTCGGCTACTACGCGATCACCGGCTCCGCGCCAGGCATTCTCGGTGAGATGCTCGCGGCGGCGCTCAACGTGAATGCCATGGTGTGGCACAGTTCGCCAGCGGCCACTGAGCTCGAAGAGGTGACCACGGACTGGCTGCGTCAGCTTCTGGGACTGCCGGCTGAATTCGATGGCGTCATCAACGATACAGCCTCCTCGTCCTCACTGTATGCGCTGGCCGCGGCCCGCGACGCGGCGTTTCCCGACGCCCATGAGAAGGGGCTGTTCGGGCAAAGCGCCGGACGGGTCTACGCTTCGGACCAGGCCCACTCTTCGATCGAGAAGGGGGTCTTGACCCTAGGCTTCGGCCAGGACGGATACCGCGCGATCCCCAGTGATGCCGAGTTTCGCATGCGGCCGGACGCGCTCCACGCAGCGATCGAGGCGGATATCGCCGCCGGCGTGCGACCCGTGGCGATCGTCGCAACGTTAGGCACGACCTCGAGTAGCTCGATCGATCCGGTGAGCGAGATCGCCGAAGTCGCCCGTGAGTTCGGCGTTTGGTTGCACGTCGACGCGGCGTACGCGGGCCCTGCGGCCATCGTACCCGAGCTGAGGCCCTTACTGGCAGGCTGGCAGCAAGCCGACTCCATCGTCGTCAACCCGCACAAGTGGTTGTTCACTCCGGTCGACTGTTCGGTGCTGTATTGCCGGCGTCCCGAGCGACTCGTGCGAGCCTTCTCGATCGTTCCGGAGTATCTCTCGGCCCCCCATGAGCCAGATGGGGAGAGCGGGCGCAACCTCATGGACTACGGCGTCTCTCTGGGCCGTCGCTTTCGATCACTCAAGCTTTGGTTCGTTCTGCGCGCGTTCGGACGCGAGGGCATCATCGAGCGTCTGCGCGCACATGTGGCGATGGCCAAAGAGTTCACAACTTGGATCGATGATTCGGCGCAGTGGCACCGCGTAGCCCCGACGCCGCTGTCCACGGTCGCCTTTCGGTTCGTCACCGCAGGGGCCGATGCCCAAGAACTGGATCGAGCCAACCTGCGCATCGTCGAGCGCGTGAATCGGTCAGGAGAGGTGCTTCTGACACACACCCAGCTCGGCGGCCATATCGCGCTGCGGCTCTCGATCGGGAACCTGAGGACGACACCTGCTCATGTGGAGCGCGCCTGGCAACTGCTGCGCGAGGCCGCAGAGGGCGAGATGGCGTCCCGAGAACGCTAGGCCAGCTCGCGAACCTCGCGCACGAGGTCGCTCATCGAATTCTTGGCATCTCCGAAGAACATCAACGTCTTATCCGAATAAAACAGATCGTTGTCGATGCCGGCGAAGCCCGGCGAGAGGCTGCGTTTCATGACGATGACCCGACGCGCTTTGTCGACGTCCAAAATCGGCATGCCGGCAATGACCGACTGGGGATCACGCGCTGCGGGGTTCACAACGTCGTTCGCCCCCACGATGAGTACCGCATCTGTTTTGGCGAAGTCGTCGTTGATCTCGTCGAGGTCGTAGAGCTTTTCGTAGCTCACGTCCGCTTCGGCGAGCAGCACGTTCATGTGACCCGGCATGCGACCGGCGACGGGGTGGATCGCATACTTCACGTCCACTCCGCGCTCTTCGAGCAAGTCGCCGACCTTGCGCAACTCATGCTGGGCTTGCGCCACCGCCAGTCCGTATCCCGGCACGACCACCACCGAATTCACGTATCCGAGCTCCGCAGCGACCGCCTCGGCGTCCGCGCGCATGACCGGGCGCTTGCCGATCTGCGCTCGATCGACACCCGCGGTGCCGCCGAACCCGCCGAAAACGACGTTGGCGAGCGAGCGGTTCATGCCCTTGCACATCAGTTGGGTCAAAATGAGCCCGGAGGCCCCGACCAATGCGCCGGCGATGATCAGGACCATGTTGCCGATCACGAATCCCGCTGCACTCGCGGCCAGGCCGGAGTACGAGTTCAGCAGCGAAATGACGACCGGCATGTCGGCGCCACCGATGGGGATGACCATCAGGACGCCGAGCAGAAGCGAGAGGCCGCAGAAGATGTAGAAGAGCGTAGCCGGATCCTGGCCGCCGAAGACGCCTAGGGTCATCGCGCCGAGCGCGAGGGTGCCCAACACAAGCACACCGTTCGTGGCGTTCTGGCCTGGGAACGTGATGGGGTTCCCAGTGATGAGGCCCTTCAGCTTGGCGAAAGCGACGAACGAGCCCGTGAAGGTCACGCCACCGATCACGGTCCCGAGCAACATCGAGACGCCCGCCGTGCTCATGCCGACCGTGGGGGAATTGAGGAACTCGGCTACGGCCACGAGAGCCGACGCGCCACCACCGAAGGCGTTGAAAATGCCGACCATCTCCGGCATGGATGTCATTTCGACTTTTCGGGCGGCTATTCCACCGATGATGCCACCGAGGGCCACGCCCCCGAGAATCCCGGTCCAGCCGAGGATGTCGGTGTCCACCAGCGTCGCGATGATCGCGAGAAGCATGGCGAAAGACGCCAGTGCGTTGCCACCACGCGCGGTGGCTGGTGACTGCAGTCGCTTGAGTCCCACCACGAACAGGATGGCCGACAGCAGGTAGGTCAGTTCGACCAGGATGTCTGCGTTCATGTCGGCCTACCTCTTTCGGAACATGCTGAGCATGCGATCCGTCACCATGAATCCACCGATCACGTTGACCGTGGCCATCGTGATCGCGGCGACGCCGAGCACCATCTGCGTGGTGCCTTCTGCGCGCCCGGCGACCACGATCGCACCCACGATCGCAATGCCCGATATCGCGTTCGCGCCCGACATGAGCGGGGTGTGCAAAGTGGGAGGCACCTTGGTGATCACCTCGCGACCGGCTAGTGCCGCAAGCACGAACACGTACAGTCCGATCATCAACTCGCCCATCGGTTCTCCAGTCGGATTTTTTGCGAGGGTGCGTTAGGTAGACAGCGCGTTCCGTACGCGCTCATTCGTGACCTGGCCCTCGTGCGTGACGGTAGAAGGCCCCACGACGTCGTTCTCCATGTCGAGCTCGACTTGGCCTTCTTCTCCCACGAACTCGCCGACCAGCGTCACGATGTTCTTCGAGTACATCTGGCTCGCGTGGACCGGGATGCCGGCGGGTAGATTCACCGGCCCGAGGATGTGCACGCCGTGCTCCACGACGGTTTCGCCACTCTGGGTGAGGGCGCAATTGCCGCCGCTCTCCGAAGCGAGGTCGATGATGACCGACCCGGGACGCATGGACCGGACCATGTCCTCCGTGATCAACAGGGGTGCGTCACGACCCGGGATCTGGGCCGTGGTGATCACGATGTCGCAGTCGACGATGGCGCCGGCGATAAGGTCCAGCTCCTTTTTGTGCTGGTCCTCGGAGAGTTCCTTGGCGTAGCCGCCCTCGCCTTCGGCGGCGACCTCCTCGTCGGCCTCCAAGAAGCTGGCGCCGAGGCTCTCCACCTGTTCTTTCACGGCGGGCCGCACGTCGAACGCCAGCACCACTGCGCCGAGGCGTCGAGCCGTTGCGATCGCCTGGAGTCCCGCCACGCCCGCGCCGAGAATGAGGGCCTTGGCGGGCCGGATCGTGCCCGCGGCGGTGGTGAACATGGGGAGGAACTTCGGGAGGTGGTCGGCGGCGATCAGCACCGCTTTGTACCCGGCGACCGTCGCCTGGGAGGAGAGCGCGTCCATGGACTGCGCTCGCGTAATGCGGGGGATCATCTCCATGGCGATCCCGGTGATCTTCGATGCCGCCAGCGCGCGAACGAGGTCCGGGTTCGTGAGGGGGCTCAAGAACGAGACCAGGATGGTGCCCTCGGACATCGCCGCCACGTCCGCAGGGGGAGGTGCATGCACCGCGAGCACCATGCCCGCGTCTCGGAGAGCCTCCGGGGCGGAAGCGGCGATGGTCGCCCCAGCCTCTCTGTATTCAGTGTCGGAGACACTCGAGGCCAAACCCGCGCCGGTCTGGATGGTCACCTCGAGTCCCGCCTTGAGCAACGCCTTCACGCCTTGGGGGACTAGGGCGACCCTGCGCTCTCCAGCACGTGTTTCTTTCAGTACGGCAACCTTCATGCACACTCTCCGTGTGGGTTCAGGATCGTTTTTCGGGGTCGGAGCGCCCACATCGTACAGGGCTGTGTGGGGCCGCACAAGCCGGAAATCACGCGTATCGGGTCCGATTCCGCCATACCTGTTTCCCGGACGCTCGACGAGCGTGAGGCATGCTCGCTCATGTCCATACCGCGGCGCTACGCGGCGTCGAATCCTTTCTCGTGAGGGTCGAAGTGAACCTGAGTTCCGGCCTCCCGGCCTTCACTGTCGTGGGGCTGCCGCATGGCGCGGTGCGCGAAAGCCGTGACCGAGTCACGGCGGCACTTCGCAACTCCGGCTTCCCGCTTCTAAATCGGCGCATCACCGTGAATCTCGCTCCCGGGGACGTGCGCAAAGAAGGAACCGCTTTCGATCTACCCATCGCCGTAGGCCTGCTCGCGGCAGGCGGACACCTGGACGACTCGTTGTTGCCCGAGTGCGTGTTCTTGGGAGAGTTGGGGCTCGATGGCTCACTTCGACCCATCCGCGGCGCGTTGCCCATAGCCGCCGAGTGTGCTGCGGCGGGCATCAGCACTCTGGTGGTGCCTTCGGCGAACGCCGGAGAAGCGAGTGTCGTACCCGGTGTGACCGTTCTCAGTGCGGCAACCCTGGGTGACGTCATTTCACACTTTACGGGCGGACGATCGTTGGAGACGGGCGCCTTCGATCCCCGCGGCCTGTTGCAGGCAAGCGTATCGGACGGCCTGGACTTACGCGATGTACGGGGTCAAGCGGTAGCCAAGCGTGTACTGGAGAGCGCAGCCGCCGGCTCGCACAACCTGCTCTTCCTGGGGCCGCCCGGGTCCGGCAAGACCATGCTGGCGCGCAGACTCGCGGGGATCCTGCCCCCTCTCACTTTGGACGAGGCGCTCGAGTCCACACGCGTTCACTCGGTTGCGGGCATGTTGGGAGGAGGAGCGCCGCTGGTGTCTCGCCGCTCTTTCCGCGCGCCGCATCACACCGTTAGCGACGCCGGGCTGGTTGGCGGTGGGTCCCCGATTCGTCCGGGGGAGGTGAGCTTGGCGCACAACGGAGTCCTTTTCCTCGACGAGTTGGCCGAGTTTCGTCGCAACGTGCTGGATGTACTTCGGCAGCCACTGGAGGCCGGGGTTATCCATCTTTCCCGAGCCCATTCAGCGGTCTGCTTCCCAGCGAGGATCCTGTTCGTGGCTGCAATGAACCCATGTCCGTGTGGCTTTTGGGGAGATGGCAGCGACCGGTGTCTCTGCGATCCCTCGGTCGTGGACTGCTACATGGGGCGGGTTTCAGGGCCGCTCATCGACCGAATCGATCTTCACCTACATGTCCCGCCGGTGCCGTTCGAGCATCTCTCGGGAGATGGGCAGGGCTCGAGCACTGCCCAGGTCAGGGAACACGTCTCAACGGCCCGCCGTATCCAGCAGGCCCGCTTCAGGTCGGTAGCGGCTGTGCACGCGAACGGGCAGATGCGTGCTATGGAGCTGCGTCAGTGGTGCCGTCCGAGTCGAGCCGTGTCACGGCTGCTTCAGCGCGCCGTTGACCGGATGGGCCTATCCGCGCGCTCCTGCCATCGGATATTGAAGGTGGCTCGTACCATCGCCGACCTGGACGGCGCCGAGCAGATCCGCAGCCGCGACGCAGCCGAGGCTCTTCAGTACCGTTACCTGGATCACGTACGCGGCTGATGGGGCTGGGAGTTGGCCCGGCGCGCTGGTAACGCGTTGAAAGCCCTCCGCGCTTCGGTGAGGTTTCTCGCCATGTCTGCGTCCAGCCCCCGACCCTCGCCTCCTCCACTTGCGGTCGGACTCGCCTTCGCGGTGGTCTACGTCATCTGGGGCTCTACCTACCTGGCGATCAGATGGTCGGTCGAGACGATGCCGCCGCTGCTGATGGGGGCGGTGCGTTTCCTCACGGCGGGTACCTTTCTGTACGTGTGGTTTCATGCGCGAGGAATGGCCCGACCCCGAACGAAGCAGTGGAAGGCCGCCGCGATTTCAGGTGGTCTCCTGCTCGGAGGTGGCAACGGGGCGGTCGTTGTCGCGGTGCAGTGGGTGCCCTCGGGTCTCGCTGCGTTGCTGGTGGGGACGGTGCCTCTGTGGATCGTCTTGGTCGATTGGCTCGCAGGGGCCCGGGTGCGCCCCACCACGAGATCCGCTATCGGGGTTGTTGTGGGCTTCGCGGGGATCGCACTACTTGCTGGTTCACCCGGTGTCGGTGGGGGCGGAGCAGGGGAGGCGTTCGGCGCCGTGTTGGTGCTGGCGGGCTCCCTCTCCTGGGCGGCAGGGTCCATCTACTCCAAGTACGCGACGGGTCTGCCGCGGCCTGGTCCGCTGGTGAGCATGCAGATGTTGGCAGGTGGAGGCATTCTACTTTTCATGTCCCTCGCGGCTGGTGAGCCGTTCTCGTTCGACGCCAGTGCAGTATCGTTGAAGTCGGCACTTGCCTTGATCTATCTCATCACATTCGGAGCGATGGTCGCCTACGCGGCCTATATCTGGCTCCTGACCGTTGTCTCCCCGGCGAAGGCCACTACGTACGCCTATGTGAATCCGGTGGTGGCCATGTTCTTGGGGTGGGCTCTTGCGGACGAACCGTTGACCTTCCGTTCACTCGGGGCAGCAGCCATCATCCTCGGGGCGGTCGTCTTGATTACGACGGAAGCAAGGACGCCTCAGGCGGAGAACAAGCCATGAGTCTCGGAATACACGCCTTGGCCCGTGCAGCTGAAATGATCCAACAGGACTCGGCGGCGGCTTCCGTATTAGGGGGCGGGCTGTTGGGGCTCGCGTCCGGGACGCAGATGAAGATCCTGCTTTCCTTTCTTGGCATCGCGCTGATCGTCCTCTTGCGCCGGGCACTACTGGGGTTGGTCCGTAAGCGCATCGACGACGCAGCCGTTCAATACCGGTGGACCAAGAACACCCGGTACGGGGCGCTGGTATTGGCTCTGCTGGCACTGGTCCTCGTCTGGTCCGCCGCGATCAACTCTCTCGGCACGTTCCTCGGACTGCTCTCCGCGGGCCTGGTGATTGCGCTCAAGGACCTTGTGGCGGACTTCGCCGGGTGGGTGTTCATCGTAGCTCGGCGGCCCTTCGACCTGGGGGATCGCATTCAGATCGGGCCGCACCGCGGCGATGTGGTCGATCGGGGGATCTTCCAGTTCGCGATGATGGAGATCGGCAACTGGGTGGAGGCGGACCAGAGCACCGGGCGCGTGATCCACGTCCCCAACGCGCAGGTCTTCACCGAGCCGTTGGCCAACTACACTGCGGGATTCCCCTACCTTTGGAACGAGCTGCCGGTCCTCGTGACCTTCGAAAGCGACTGGAAGCGAGCCAAGCAGTTGCTCTCGGCGCTTGCGACGGAGCTCACCACCGGCGTGGTGGCTGAGGCACAGGGGCCGCGAGCCCATGCCGACCGACGGCTGCTTATCAACCGCGGGACGCTGACGCCCGCCGTGTACACATCGAAAGAAGAAGCGGGCGTCCTGCTCACGATCCGCTACCTGTGCCGGCCGCGGCAGCGCAGAGGGACGGCGGAGGTATTCTGGGAGAGGATTCTTGAGGCGTTCGCGGAGTCGCCAGACATAGAATTCGCGTATCCGACCCAGAGGGTGCTGTTGGACGGCCCGGAGTGAGCGATGCGTGGTAAATCACCCTTCGCCACGCGGTCTACGGCGTCTTGCGGATCGACTGGACCATGAGTGGGGTGTCATGTGTAGGTCAGCACTCGGGCGTTCACTCTAGGAATCGAGACAGGATGCGGCTCTTTATTGGTATCACGTTCCCGAAGAAGCAGCGCGAGCGAATCCATCGTGCGGCACGCGTGCTACGGGAAGAAGAGATGCCGGTGCGCTGGGTCGATCTCGAGAACTATCACCTCACGCTCAAGTTCCTCGGCGAGGTGCGGCCCGATGCCCTTCCGGCTATCGAGGCGGCGATGGAGAAGGTGGCGAGCTCGACCGAGAGTTTCTCGACGGACTTCAGCGGCTTTGGGGCGTTCCCGACCATTCGGCGGCCTCGCACGCTTTGGTTGGGAATAGGCGCGACCGCGGCGCTACGATGCCTCAAGCAGGACCTGGAGTGGGCCATGGGCCGCTGCGGCTTCGAGGCGGAAACCAGGGCGTTCCATCCGCATGTCACGCTGGGCAGGGCGGACGACCGCGGCGGCGCCGGCGCGTTTCGAGGGCTCGATGACCTGGTCGCGGCAATGGAGTTCTCGTCGGAGCTAAAGGTCAGAACCATCGACCTCATTCGCAGCCGCCTGTCGAAGGAAGGCGCGCGCTACAGCGTCGTGTCCAGCGTCAGGCTAGCTACCTAGAGGATCGGTCTCGGTATGAAGAAGAGCGTCATTGCTGTCGTCCTGATCCTGGTCGCGTACGCCGGCTTCCGATGGGGCCCGGCAGTTTTTCCGAGTATCGAGCGCGCGCTGGGCATCGCTCCTGCGGTGCCAACGCTGGAGCAACCGCAGCCGACGCCGGAACTCGCCGCGCACACATTGGACCTCTTCGAGCAGTTTAGAGCCGGCGAAGCTGGCGACCGGTTGATGCTGGGAGGCACCGAATTGTCGGCCGTGCTACGGTATTCGTTGCCGGGCCTCGTCCCTCGCGGGATTACTGCGCCGACCATCGAGTTGGAAAAGGGACGTGTGCATGTGTCGGCGAGGGTCGCGGTCGAGTCTTTCCCCAAGCTGCCTCGGCTCGATCACATCATCGGCCTCCTTCCAGACACGATCCTCTTGGAGATTCGGGGTTCCCTCGTGCCTCTGGACCAGCGTCATATGGCGCTGGTCGTCGACAGGCTACAGGCCATGAAGATTCCTATTCCGGCGCGCCTGGTCGCCGATGTGCTCAAGGCCTTCGGACAGTCGCGACCCCCGAGTTTGCCGGACGACGCGCTCGAGGTGCCAATGCCCGATGGCCTGAGCTCGGTGTTCGTGCAAAGAGACAGCTTGGTGATGCTCGCCGACGTGACCGCCGCGGCTGATGAAGCGAATGAGGGGACGCGGTAGATGGCAAGGCTGATGGTAGTCGATGACGAGAAGGGGATTCGGGAGGCGCTTGTCCAGGTCTTCGAGTACGACGGACACCAGGTTCGAGCGGCTGAGGACGGGCCCGATGCGCTGCTCACGGCGGAGTCCTTTCACCCCGACGTGATCTTCCTGGACGTGAAGATGCCCGGGATGGACGGCCTCGACGTGTTGGCGCGCCTACACACCGAATGTCCCGGAGCCCTGGTCGTCATGATTTCGGGTCACGGCACGATCGAGACGGCTATCGAGGCGACGCGCGCCGGCGCATACGACTTCCTGGAGAAGCCCCTCGACACTGATCGGCTGCTCGTCACCTTGGGCCGCGCGCTCGAGCTCAAAGGACTCACCGACAGCATCGCGGACCTAAAGAGTCAGGTCGAGAGCCGATACGAGATCATCGGCACGTCCTACCAGGTGCGGCAAGTGCTCGACCGCGTGGAAAGGGTCGCGCCGACCGAAGCTCGCGTCCTGGTGACGGGGGAGAATGGAACCGGCAAGGAGTTGGTCGCTCGGGCCATTCACCGGCTTTCGTCACGATCGGATAAGGCGTTCGTGGAGGTCAACTGTGCGGCGATCCCCTCAGAACTGATCGAGTCGGCTCTCTTTGGGCACATGAAAGGATCGTTCACCGGTGCCGTCGCGGACCGGGAGGGCAAGTTCGAGCAGGCGCATGGGGGGACACTCTTTCTGGACGAGATCGGAGACATGTCGCTCGAGGCCCAGGCGAAGGTGCTCCGGGTGCTCGAGCAGGGCGTCCTCACTCGCGTCGGTGGCTCCAAGTCGATCGAGGTAGATGTCCGTGTGATCGCGGCCACCAACAAGGACCTTGAACAACAAATCGAGGTGGGAGCGTTCCGCGAGGATCTCTTCTACCGGCTGAACGTAGTCCCGATTCAGATCCCCGCGCTACGCGAGCGGCGCGAAGACGTGCCCATGCTGATAAGCCATTTTTGTGAGCGAATGGCCAACGGGCAGGGTGTGGTCCCGAAGCGCTTTTCCTCCTCAGCGGTTGAACGGCTGCAGGGGCTGCCGTGGCCGGGCAACGTACGAGAGCTGCGCAACACGGTCGAGCGTCTGCTGATTCTCTCAACATCACCTGAGGTCGGGCCCGACGACGTGGATCTGCTCGCTTCTGGCAGGAGCGGCTCCCAAAGCATGGCAGGCGAGATTCTCGGTCTCGAGACTTTCGTGGAGTTCAAGGAGAGTGCCGAGCGTGCGTACATCGTTCAGAAATTGCGTGAGAACGAGTGGAATGTGGCCGAGACCGCGCGCCGAATTGAGATGCCACGCTCGAATCTCTATAAGAAGATCGAGCGCTACGGCCTCGTGCGGGATGGTTAGCGAATAGTCTGCGCTCCCTCGGCGTGTCTTTGCCTCGGGCCCCTGCCGGACGTATGTTCTTCCCACAATCGATCATGCGGGTGGGCCATATCGGAAGCCGGTGAAATTCCGGCGCGGCCCCGCCACTGTGAGAGGTCCGACGTAGTCGGAACGTCTGTCCACGAGAGCCACTGGGGTTGATCCCCGGGAAGGCGGACAGTCGACCTCGAGCCAGGAGACCTGGACCACCCGTCCAAGCCCAATATCTCCGATGGGGGGGTTATGGCCCGCAGAACTCTGGCCGTCCTGGCACTCGCTGCTCTTTCGAGCACGTCCGCACTCGTCGCGCAGGAGCGTGCCTTTTCGCTCGACGGCCTTGTCGTCACGACGAGCCCGACGCCTCGATCCGCCGACGCGATCTCTTCCAATGTGACCGTGCTCGAGGGCGAAGACCTCCGGGCTGCAGGTCTCGCCACCGTTGCAGACGCGCTGCGAACCGTATCCGGGCTGGCGGTCGTGCAGAGTGGCTCGTTCGGCGCGGCGACCTCCGTCTTCCTACGGGGAGGCGAGAGCGACTACGTGCTGGTGCTGCTGGACGATGTCCAGATAAACCAGCCGGGCGGTGGGTTCGACTTCGCGGCACTCACGCTTTGGAACGTGGAAAGAATCGAGATCGTCCGCGGTCCTTCCAGCGCGCTACATGGATCGGATGCCATGGCCGGCGTGATCCACATCATCACTCGGGCGGGGCACGGACCCATGACGGCAACCCTGTCGACGCGTCTTGGCTCTTTTGGCCGGCGTGACTGGTCCGCGGGAGCCGCTGGTGGGACGGAGCGCACGGGATACAGCATCTCGCTGTCCCGCTCCAGGACCGATGGAATCCTGGCGTTCAACAATCGCCATGACAATACGGTCGCCAGCGGTCGCTTGAGCTTTCTGCCGGACGATCGCACGCGCGCCGGCATCTCGTTTCGCGTCGGTGACCGGGAGTACCACTACCCGACGGACGCCGCCGGCAACACGGTGGATCGGAATGCTTTCACGTACGGAGACGAGACCGTCTTGAGCGCTTCCCTCCGTCGGGAGTTCTCCTCCGGGTTCGACGTACAGGCGCGCGTAGGCGTGGCGGATACGGATGGGGGTGCGGACGACGCGCCCGACGCCGCTTCCGACACGCTGGGCTTCTTCGGTTTCACAAGCCTCGATCACATCAGACGCGCGACCGTCGACCTGCGTGCCAACTTACGCACGGGCGATTTTGTAGCTACCGGCGGGTGGGAGATCGAGCAGGAGCGCCAGCGATCGTTAACCGAGTCCTTGAGTCAGTACGGTGCGTCGTCGGGAGGCAGCGAGTACGCGCGTGAGAACAAGGCGTACTATGCACATGTCACCGGTGAGCTGAGCCGTCTTGCGTTGAACGTTGGCGGGAGACTGGAGGACAACGAGAGGTTCGGGACGTTTGGGACCTGGCAAATGGGAGCGTCCTGGCTGGCTTCGCAGCGCCTCGGCACGCGACTCCGCGGCTCCGCCGGTACGTCACTCAAGGAGCCCACGTTCTTCGAGAATTTCGCGACTGGGTTCGCCGTAGGGAACGAGAACCTCGAGCCCGAGCGCTCTCGCTCATGGGAGTTCGGTGTCGATCAGGTCCTCTTCGCGGGCGACGCGCACGTTCGCGTCACCTGGTTCGACCAGTCGTTCGAAGACCTGATCCAGTACACATTCGTCACCTCGACTCCGGACGGGTCGAATTTCTTCAATGTGGCGGCTGCCAACAGCCGGGGTCTGGAGTTCGAGATCGACGGAGTAGTCGGTTCGTTTCGGGGATCGGCTTCATGGACGCGACTCGATACCGAGGTCACCGACTCCGGATTCCAAGAGGGTCCCGGTGCGGCCTTCGTTGTCGGGGAGTCACTATTGAGGCGGCCCAAGCACACCTTCAACGCGCGCGTGGCTGCCGATGCAGGCAGCCGAGTGCAGCTGTTTGCGGACGTCTCCGTCGTCGGCTCGCGGGCTGACAGGGACTTTACGCAGTTCCCCGCCGTGCCCGTACAACTGGCTCGATACAGCAATCTCGCCTTGGGTGGATCCATCGAGGTCGTCACTGCCGACGCCGGCAGGCCAGGGTTCGTTCTGGAGCTTCGCGCGCAGAACGTGCTTGATCGGGATTTCGAGGAGGTCTTCAGCTTCCGGGGGCCCGGCCGCGCGCTCTACGTGAAGGGCGTCCTGAGGTTCGGCGGTGAGCGGTGATGGGGCGCATGACCTAACGCGGTACGGTACAGCCGGCATTCGGTCGGCGAGATAGCTCACCGGAGGATGGTGGTGCCGTCCTCCAAGGCATACAAGGCCCCCATCGTCTTATAGTTCTGCGCGCTCAGCGAAGTGGCGGTATTGGTCGGGTACATCACGTCGCGTGAGTTGTCACTGTGCATGAGAATGCCTAGAGCGTGGCCCATCTCGTGCGCTGCGATGAGTCGAGCCTGACGCGGCTCGAGGGTGCCGGTCCCGAAGGGACTCTGGGCGGCGAGCTCGAGCATGAGAACCTGCAAGCCCTCCTCCGGAGACCACTGAGTCCGTGCCACTCCGATCTGACGTCCGCCGAGTGAACGGCGCCACCGCACCTCGAAGTGTGACTCGCGGTTCCCCCGTTCGTCCACGGAGATCGGGAAAGGCTGACCGTTCTACTGCCGAACGCCCGCGGTGGCCGCGACTTGAAGCCGGCGCGCGTCGCCGGACGACAAGAAGTCCGGTCGCGGAATGTGCACGACGATGGTCCCCTGGAAGTCCTTCCATCGACGGATCTGCACCATGCCGGTGGGCTCCAACTCCGCGCACAAGTACCCGACGCTCAAGCACGCGGTCTCCGCGGACAGTACCGGCCCCTCCGGCCCACCGGCGCCTGCGGTGAGTCCCCGTCGCGCAGACCCGCCGTCGAGCTCGGAGGCGCACAGGGGGTCATAGAATTCATCGCACGGTTCAGAAGCCTGGTCGACCTCCGATGTCGCCGACATGCGATCACGCATCATCGCGAAGAGTCCGAAGAGCACGAGCAGGGTGGCCAGGAGCGAGATTGGGCTCGGGTCCCTGCCGGACCGCAGCAGAGCTAGCATGGGCATGTATGGTCTCCGGGTTGTGCCTCCCTAAGACTATCTGCGATTCGCTCATCGCTGCAGTGTCGGCCGGAAGGCTGTTGAGGAAGTACAGCGGGCCGCCACCCGTGCTTGAGCACGGGGCTCCGGGTGCCGTGCCACCGCAACCCACAAACTCGCGTGTCATTTCGTCTTGGTGTTGGGCACATAATGGTTGCGCGGTCGATCCATCGTCTCTCCTCGTCGGACCACCACCTTCGGCGGCGGTGCCCGCTCGCTACGACTCCTCGCCGTTCCTCGCCTGAACACGCGCAAGCACGGGGCACCCACGGCTTGGCGTGGGTCGCCCGGCCCGCTGTACTTCTTCAACAGTCTTCAAGGAACGAGGTCGAGCAGGCTGTGTATGCCTTGAGACCCGCGGGCGCTTGGCAGCGCATGAACATGGGGGCGCCGATGGGTCGTTTGGCACCGGGAGCGCCTCTGCGACGTCTTGGCAAGAAGCGAGGGCGGTGTGCGAGAATCGGGGGAAGACTGGGGGGTGGTCGAGGAGATTATTCTCGAATAGCAGCGTGCCGCCGAGACGGGAGTCATGGCAGGCATCAGGGATTGGGGAAGGTCTCTCTTGGTGGCCTTCGTGCTCTTCCTCGTCGTCCGATCCTTCGGTGTCGAAGCCTTCAAGATTCCGACGTCTTCGATGGAGAACACCTTGCTCGTCGGCGACTTCTTGCTCGTGAACAAGGCCGTCTACGGGGCACGGGTGCCAGGCACGGACTTGCGGCTGCCCGCCATCTCCCAGGCCCGGCGCGGGGACGTGATGGTCTTCAATCCTCCGCACGAGCCCGATCGCAACTATGTGAAGCGGCTGGTAGGGCTTCCATGGATACCCTGGAGATGCGCGACAAGCATCTATATCTGAATCTGAACGGCGCGCCGGTCTACGAGCCGTACGCGATCCATGTAGATCGTCGCGGCGACGCTGAGCACCCGGACATGCGCTGGCAGGCCAATCACTTGGTCGCCGCACCGCTCGGCAAGTATCAGCCCACGCGCGACAATTAGGGTCCTATCGTCGTGCCCCACGAACGCTACTTCGTGCTCGGCGACAACCGGGACAACAGTGAGGGCTCCCGATATTGGGGTTTTGTGCACGCCGACGCAGTTCGGGGCCGGCCCTGGTTCGTTTACTACTCTTTCGACCCGCGTGGGGGTGAGCGCGCGCCCTGGCTGCGGGAGATCTGGTGGGGCCGCATCGGAGCGGCAGTGCGCTAGCAGCCCGCCGGGGCGGTTGCGCTAGACTCGACCGCGTCCGATTCTACTGCCCGGTGTCCCCTCGTCGGCCGGCCTTCGCCCGCCCGTCGAGGCTGCGCTCCCTCAGGAAACTCTCGCCGCCAGCAATGACCTTCTCCGCCCGACGCGGTTCCTTCAAGGAAGGCTCGCTGGATCAGTACCTCAAGGAGATCAGCCGTTACCCGTTGATCGACAGAGCCGAGGAAGCAAGGCTCGCCAAGCTGATCAGGGTCGACGACGAGGAAGCCCTCAACAAGCTCGTGCGTTCCAACCTTCGCTTCGTCGTGTCGGTGGCGAAGAAGTACCAAAATCAGGGGGTCCCGCTATCGGACCTGATCAACGAGGGAAATCTCGGGTTGATCAGGGCTGCTCATAAGTTCGACGAGACCAAGGGCATCAAGTTCATCAGCTACGCAGTCTGGTGGATTAGGCAGGCGATCCTGCAGGTGCTAGCGGAGCAGAGCCGCATCGTGCGCGTGCCCCTCAACCGTGCTGGGGCGCTTCACCGTATCGGGCGCCGAAGCTCAACGCTGCTTCAGGAGTTGGGCAGGGAGCCCACCGTCGAGGAAATTGCCGAAGATCTCGACATTACCCAAGAGGAAGTCGAGCGTACGCTCGCGATCTCGCAGTCGCACTTGTCGCTCGACGCTCCCGTGACGCCTGGCGAAGACAATCGCCTGCTCGACTATCTGCCCGACCAGTATTCGCCCGGCCCTGAAGACGAGGCCTATTCCCACGCGCTCAAGAACACCCTCGAGGAAGCGTTGGGCACGCTCAAGGAACGCGAAGCGAAGATTCTACGGCTGTATTTCGGGCTGGACCATCAAGAGCCCATGACGCTCGAGCAGATCGGAGCCACTCTCGGCATCACCCGGGAACGCGTGCGCCAGATCAAAGAGAAGGCTTTGGTTCGGCTCCGCCATGCCTCGCGGGCGAGGTTCCTCGAGACCTTCATGTAGGGGCGAGCCGGCCAAGTCGCCACCCCTCGAAAAGCCCCGTCCTACAAGGCCGAACGCCCGTTGACACCTATATGGGTCCCAGATATCATTTATAGCTGTGTTTTAGAATCGCCGTTTATCGATAGTGAGCATGAGAACGTATACACCGAAAGCCGGAGAAATCACGCATCACTGGTGGGTCGTCGACGCGACTGACAGGCCGCTCGGACGACTCGCCACGCAGATAGCCGTGATTCTCCGGGGCAAGCATAAGCCGATGTACACGCCGCACTTGGACGTGGGCGACAACGTAGTAGTCGTCAACGCCGAGAAGGTGACGCTCACCGGCAAGAAGGCCGAACAGAAGACGTACTTCCGCCATTCCGGTTATATGGGTGGTGAAAAGCACATCCCCTTCCGCCGCATGATCGAGACGCACCCCGAGCGGGTGATCGAGCTCGCGGTCAAGGGCATGCTTCCGAAGAATGCTCTCGGTCGGTCGATACGAAAGAAGCTGAAGGTTTACGCGGGCGCGGATCATCCCCATCAGGGCCAGCGGCCCGAGCCCCTGGACATCTGAAGAGGGATCCGAGCGATATGGCAGGCGAAGTCAAAGACCAGATTCAGACGGTAGGACGCCGCAAGAGGTCCGTCGCGCGGGTGATTCTGCGCCCGGGCGCCGGCGAATGGAAGATCAACGGCCGTGACATGGACGACTACTTCCCCCGTCCGACCCATCAGATTCGGGTGCGAGAGCCGTTCAAGATCACCGACCTCGAGGGGCAATTCGACGTCACTGCCCGTGTCCATGGGGGCGGTCTGACCGGGCAGTCCGACGCTCTGCGGATGGGACTGGCCCGTGCGATCCTGCAACACGACGAGGAGCTACGGCCGCTGCTCCGTGAGAAGGGCATGCTCACCCGGGACGCGCGCCAGGTGGAGCGCAAAAAGCCCGGTCAGCCGAAAGCCCGAAAGCGCTTCCAGTTCTCGAAGCGTTAGAAGTACCCAGGGCGTGCCAACGCCCTGACATCCTGATCGGGGCGTAATCAATCGGCCCCACAAAAAGAGATGGCGAAATGTCTGACGTAGGCCTCAACCAACTCCTGGAGGCCGGAGTACACTTCGGTCACCAGACGCGCCGTTGGAATCCGAAGATGAAGCCCTTCATCTTCACCGAACGCAACGGCATCCATATCATCGATCTGCGCAAGACGCTCGATCAGCTCAAGATCGCGCAGCAGGCGATTCGCGAGGTCGTGCTGCGCGGGGATCGAGTCCTCTTCGTATGCACGAAGAAGCAGCTTCGCACCATCGTCGAGCAGGAGGCCGAGCGCTGCGACTCGTTCTATGTGACCGAACGGTGGCTCGGCGGCATGCTCACGAATTTCCAGACGATTCGGAAGCAGATTCGCCGGCTCAAGGAACTGGAGCGAGGCCAGGAAGAGAACGCTTTCGAGTTCTACACGAAGAAGGAGCGGCTCGTCCTCGACCGGGAGCGCATCAAGCTCGACAAGTACCTCGTGGGTGTGAAGGATATGAGCCGCTTGCCCGGTGCAATCTTCATCGTCGATGCCAAGCGAGAGATGATTGCGGTGCGTGAGGCTGCCAAGCTCGGGATTCCGATCATGGCCATTACCGATACCAATGCCGATCCGGACCTCGTCGACTACCCGATCCCGGGCAACGACGATGCCATCCGAGCGGTCAGCTTGATCGCCAAGGCGATCGCGGATACGATCGTGGTCGCGCGCGGCGAAGTTCCGGACGAGGAACGCCGCCGCGTCGACGATTTGGCCGCGACCGTATACTCCACCGAAACGGGAGAGACGACCGAGGGTCAGGCACCGCAGCGCAGACGTCCGCGTCGCAAGCGGCGTCCGCGTCCCGAGGTCATCGCGCAGCTGAAGGAAGGCGAGGCAGCCACGGAGCCGGCTTCTGCCGCGGATGCAGACGAGGCGTCGGTGGCCGAGTCAGCGGAAGCCCCCGAGGCGGAAGCAGCGGAAGCAGCGGAGGCACCAGTGACGGAAGCTTCGGAAGCCGCAGAGGAGGCTCTGGAAGTCGCTGCCGGCGAAGCGTCAGAATCGGCAGAAGCGAAGGCTCCGGAAGCCGCAACAGAGGAGTCGGAGGGATAGTCCACCCTTCGCTGGCCGGCGAAGTTTGCCGGCCTTGTTCTGGACAACGTAGGACCCGTGAGAGGCGGCAGAGGCACCGGAAGTCCCGGTGGAACCGGGGTACCCGGTCCGCTCCGCCTCTTTGTTCAGCCCTGAATGATGAAAATGGTACGATGAGCGATAAAAAAATCACCGCGAGTGATGTGAAAAAGCTGCGCGACATGACTGGCGCGGGCATGATGGACTGCAAGAGAGCGCTCACGGAGACGGAGGGCGACCTCGAGAAGGCGATCGATCTGATGCGCGCCAAAGGGGCTGCCAAGGCGGCGAAGCGAGCCGAGAAGTCGGCCAACGAGGGGACCATCGGCAGTTACGTCCACTTCGACAGCCGAACCGCGGTCATTGTCGAACTCAACTGCGAGACCGACTTCGTCGCCAACACGGATGACTTCAAGGCCCTCGCGAAAGATCTGGCGCTGCACGTTGCTTCGATGGCGCCGATGGCGGTTTCACCCGACGAGATCCCAGCTGAGGTCATTGAGCGCGAGCGCGCGGTGTACGTTGAGCAGGTGAAGGAGGAGGGCAAACCCGATCATATCGCCGACAAGATCGTCGAGGGTAAGCTGAATAAGTTCTTCAAGCAGAACACGCTTCTGGCGCAGCCCTTCGTGAAAGACTCCGACAAGACGATCGAGGAGCTGATCACCGAGGTTTCCGCCCGCACGGGTGAGAAGATCGAGGTGGCGCGCTTCTGTCGCATGAAGGTTGGCCAGAACTAATAGCGAGGGCGGACGCGATGAGTGACACGGCTCCGGAGCTTCGATACAAGCGAGTGCTTCTCAAGCTGTCCGGTGAGGCGCTCGCCGGAGACCGTGGCTTCGGGATCGATCCCTCGGTGGTCGACCAGCTCACGGACGAGATCCAGTCCATCGTGGAGATGGGCGTGACGCTCGGCGTAGTGATCGGTGGCGGCAACATCGTGCGCGGAGCCATGGCGTCCAAGGAAGGGATGGACCGCGTTCAGGCGGACTACATGGGCATGCTTTCCACGATCATCAATGCGCTTGCGGTTCAGGACCTGCTGGAGCACAAAGGCGTGGAGACTCGGGTCATGACCGCGATTCGGATGGAGGAGATCGCCGAGCCTTACATCCGGCGGCGGGCCCTGCGCCACATGGAGAAGGAGCGAGTCGTCCTCTTTGCTGGGGGTACAGGCAATCCGTATTTCTCGACCGATACCGCCGCGGTATTGCGGGCGATCGAGATGGGGTCCGACGTGGTCATCAAGGCTACGAAAGTGCAGGGCGTGTATACAGCGGACCCCGTGAAGAACCCCGACGCCGAGTTCATCCCGAACATCACGTTCCAAGAGATCGTGAGTCGCGAACTCGCTGTGATGGATGCCGCGGCGGTTTCGATGTGCAAGGAGAACGGCCTTCCGATCATCGTGCTCAACCTGGAGAATCGCGGCGCGGTCGCTGACGCGATCCGTGGTGAGCACGTCGGAACCCTTGTATCGTAGCAGATTGAGGCTCGATCACAGTTTCCGGAGGTTGTGATGCCGACCGTGGAGGAAGCAAGGAAGCGCATGGAGGCGGCGCTCGACGCTCTCCGACGTGAGTTCGCCACCGTACGCACGGGTAAGGCGACTCCGGCCCTGCTCGATACCGTACGCGTCGACGCCTACGGGTCGAAGATGCCCATTAATCAGCTCGCCACCGTGAACACGCCGGAGCCGAGCCTGCTCGTGGTCCAGCCGTTCGACAAGACGTTACTGGCTGACATCGAGCGCGCGATCATGGTGGCGGACCTGGGGCTCAATCCGGCCAACGACGGCAACATCATTCGGATCCCGATTCCGCCGCTCAATGAAGAGCGTCGGAAGGAATATGTGAAGCTCCTGCACAAGATGGCGGAAGATGGGCGTATTTCGTTGCGCCACACGCGTCGCGTCGTTCGGGAGGAGATCCACGAGCTGGTGAAGGAGCACGAGGTCGGCGAGGATGAGGGACGTCGACGCGAAGACTCGCTGGAAAAACTGACGCACGAGTACGGTGACAAGATCGACGGACTGATGAAGCGTAAAGAAGACGAGGTGATGGCCATTTAGTCGGCCACCTGAGATGTCCTCGCAGCGCCTTGATCGCATCCGTCTGAGCGGCGACGTGCCCCGGCACGTCGCCGTGATCATGGACGGGAACGGACGCTGGGCTCGGCAGCGGTCATTGCCCCGCCAGCTCGGGCATCGAGAAGGCATGGAGTCGGTACGCGAGACGATCGAGGGCGCCATCGAAGTAGGCATGGACGTGCTCACCCTTTTTGCATTTTCCACCGAGAACTGGAACCGCCCGCAGCGAGAAGTCTCGGCACTGATGTCACTGCTGCAACGGTACGCTCGCAAGGAGCTCGACGAGCTCAAGCGGCAGGGCGTCGAGGTGCACGTGCTGGGGGATCTGGATCGCATCGACAATCGCACACGGCGCGCTGTGGAGACGATCGTCGAGGGCACAGCCGGTGGCTCTGAGCTCCGCCTCAACTTGATGATCTCTTACGGGGGCAGAGAGGAGATCATCCGGTCAGTGCGCATTCTGACTGAACGCGTCGCGCGGGGCGAGTTGTCGCCGGAGGAGATCGACGACGAGATGCTGAGCTCCACGCTCTTCACCGCTGGACTACCGGATCCGGACTTGCTCATCCGCACGTCGGGAGAGTATCGACTCAGCAACTTCATGCTCTGGCAGCTGGCGTACACCGAGCTCCACATTTCCCCAGTCCTCTGGCCCGACTTCGATCGCGAGAGCCTCTTCGAGGCGGTGCTGGACTACCAGCGGCGTGAACGCCGATTCGGGCGCGTAGAAGCGCTGTGAGCTCAGGCAACGAGCTCGCGCGGCGCTGGGCCGTGGCGTTCGTCGGAGTCCCGGTTGTTCTTGGTCTGCTCTATGTAGGCGGCTGGGTCTTGGCCGTGCCCGTTGCGATACTAGCCGGCCTCGCAGCCATCGAGACGTACCGCCTCGCGGAGCAAAAGAAAGGCAGGCGTCCGCTCCGGTGGCTGGGCGCTTCCGCGGCAGCCGGTCTCGTACTTCTCGCCGGGGCCTACCCCAGCTACGCAGCTCTCGCCCCTTGGGCGCTGGGTGTGCTCGGGGCGGTGTCCCTATTTGGGCTGCTCGCGGCGATTGTGCGCGGAGCGGACCGGGAGCCCCTCGCGTCCGTGGCGGTCACGCTTTTCGGTGCGCTCTATGCTGGCTTTCCCCTGGCATTCGTACTCATGCTGCACGAGTTGCCGTCGGCTGAGGCGTGGGGAGAGGTGATTCCCAAGGCATGGGTCGGGCTGCTGGTCGTGGCACTCCCTCTGGCCAGCACCTGGATTGGGGACGCGACTGCGTTCTTCGCTGGCACCGCCTGGGGCCGAGCCAAGATTCTGCCATCGGTCAGTCCCAAGAAGAGTTGGCTGGGGTCGGTGGCGGGCCTGATCGGCGCGGCGGCGGGAGCGGCGCTGTGGTACCTCGTGGCCGCACCGTATTTGCCAGGTGTGCCGATCGAGAGTTTGGGAGTCGCGGCCATCGTGGGGGCGGTACTTGGCGTGGGCGCCCAGGTAGGAGACTTCGCTGAATCACTACTCAAGCGGGAGGCCGGAGTGAAAGATTCGGGCGCGGTCTTCCCGGGGCATGGCGGCGTGCTAGACCGGATCGACGCGCTCATCGTCACGCTTCCCATGGCGTATGTGATCCTGACTTTGCTGGATCGGGCTCTGTGATTCGCGTCGCGATCCTCGGGTCCACGGGATCGATCGGGAAGAGCGCCTTGCAGGTGATCGCCCGGCATCCCGACCACTTCCAAGTGGTGACCTTGGCGGCGAACCGCCGAGTAGAGGAATTGTGGGCTCAAGTGGAGAGGTTCGGCCCCCAGCGGGCTGTGCTGGCGGACGAATCGGTACCTCTGCCGGCGAGTTCCAGCCCCACGCGGTGGACCTCGGGGCGTCAGGCGCTACTCGCTGCCGCGGCCGACCCGGAAGTCGACGTGGTGCTCAACGCGCTGGTCGGGGCCACCGGGCTGGAGCCCACGCTGACGGCGCTCGAGGCAGGCCACCGTCTGGCGCTTGCCAACAAAGAGTCTCTGGTGGCGGGCGGGCCCCTCGTTTTGCAGGCGGCGAAGATGGCAGGGTCTCAGATCGTGCCGATCGATTCGGAGCACAGCGCGATCCTGCAGTGCCTCGAAGGCAGCAGACGCGACTCGGTCCAGCGTCTCGTGCTCACCGCGTCCGGTGGTCCGCTGCGAGGGCGGAACCGGGAGCAGCTCTGGCACGTACGGCCTGAAGATGCGTTACGGCACCCGACGTGGGATATGGGGGCGAAGATCACGATCGATTCGGCCACGCTCGCCAACAAGGCGCTCGAGGTCATCGAGGCACACTACCTCTACGGACTCGCGTACGACCGGATCGATGCGGTGGTGCACCCACAGTCGATCATCCACTCCTTCGTCGAGTTCGTGGACGGCTCCGTGCTCTCGCAGCTCGGATTCCCAACCATGGAACTGCCGATCCTGTATGCACTGAGTTATCCTGACAGAGTGGAAGATGAAGTATTGCGGACGTACGACCCGGTCCGGTCGTCGCCGCTGACGTTCGAAGAGATAGACCAGGAAGCGTTTCCGCTTTTCGGCCTCGGCGTCGAGGCAGGCGCAAAGGGCGGGGCGGCGCCGGCTGCTTACAACGCGGGGAACGAGATCGCGGTGCAAGCGTTCCTGGAGGGAAGGATTCGGTTCCCGGAGATGGTAGATGTGGTGAGCGAAGCCATCGATGGAGTCGGAGTGGGGCAACTAACGAGTGTTGAGGATGTGCTGGCCGTCGATGGGACGGCACGGGCGGTGGCCACGGAAGTGGCTCATCGGCTCGGTGAGGCGAGAATGGGAACGACTTTATGACTTTTTTGGCAACGATCATCGTGCTCGGTGTGCTGATCTTCGTGCACGAGTTGGGACACTTCGCCGCGGCCAAGGCGGTGGGGGTGAGGGTCGTACGTTTTTCGATTGGATTCCCCCCCAAGATCTTTGGGATCCAGCGCGGTGAAACCGAGTACGTGATAGGCGCGATCCCGCTGGGCGGGTACGTGAAGATGGGCGGGATGGACGACGAGGTGATGGAGCGGATCGAGGGCGGAGGCGGGGCGCAGCGTGAGCCGAGTCCGCGAGACTTCGACGCTCAGCCGATTTGGGCGAGGACGTTCGTGATCTCGGCAGGTGTGATCATGAACATGCTGTTCGCATTCGGCCTTTACACGTTCGTTGCCGCGAACTGGGGCATGGCAGAGCTGAGTACGACCCGCGTGGGGTTCATCGCCGCCTCCAGCCTGCCCGCAGGGACGGAGGCTCTCGCGGAAATCCCGGAGGGCAGCCGGTTCGTTCGCATCGGGGATTCCGAGGTTCACGATTGGGGCGACGTGCAGAACGGCCTCTTTCGGTCAGACCCAGGTCCGATCGAGATCGAGGTGGTCGAGCCTCGCATGGTCATCCAGATCCGGATTCCCGGCGAGGAGTCGGACAGGCGCGATCTCGTCGGTTCGGTGGCGAGTTGGGTGGAGGCTGGCGTCGGCAACGTGAACCCGGGTTCACCCGCGGCCAAAGCTGGGCTCGAACGCGGGGACCGGATCGTCTCTGTGTCGGGCACACCGGTAGAACACTGGTACGACTTCGTGCGCGTGATCGAGGCTCGCCCCGGAGAGCGGGTCGAGCTCGGCATCGTGCGCGACGAGCAGGAGATCATGCGTCCGGTCATGCTCGACTCTGAAGAAGGAAGGGCCTTGGACGGGACTGTACGACTCTTGGGGAAGGCTGGGATCTTCCAGCCAGATGCTGACGTGGTCTACCATTCCATCTCTCTCGGGGACGCTTTCGTATTCGGCTACCGACAGACGATCCGCGTTACGCGAATGATTCTCGGTTTTCTCAAGGATCTGGTCACCGGCGGAATCTCGCCGCGCTCGATGGGCAGCATCGTCACCATCGGCCAGGCCTCGGGCCAGGCGGCTGCGGCGGGCCCGAACATCTTCCTCTCATTCATGGCCCTCTTCAGCGTGAACCTGGCGGTGCTGAATCTGCTTCCGATTCCGGTCCTGGATGGTGGTCACCTGGTCTTCCTGGCAATCGAAGCGGTGCGTGGCGGACGAGGGCTTTCGCTCGAACAAAAGGTGCGCTGGAGCAACTTCGGCTTCCTGGTCGTCGTTGGCATCATGCTCTGGGCACTGTCGAATGACTTCCTGCGCCTTCTGGGTATCTAGCGAGCGTAGTCTCTGCGCCGCCCTCCGTGCGTATGTTCGTGTGATGCGTACCACGTGGATTTCGCCGGTCTTTCTTTGCCTACTGGCTACGGCTCCGGTCGCGGGCCAAGGCCGTGCCGAGCCGAATCTGCGCCCCGGTCTTCAGATTGTTGCCCAGGAGGAACGCTATGTGGTAGAGGCGGAAACGTTCCAGCAGATGATCGCCGTCTTGAACGGCATGCGCCTGGAACGGGAACGCGCACGGCTCAGCCAGGGCCTGACAGTGTACAAAGCCTTGCCGCGGTGGAAGTATCAGCCGGGTTCGGGCGGGTGCGCGATGATCTCGGCGGAGGTGGAGGTTGAGATCACCGTCAAGCTTCCGCTGTGGCCCGGATTCACAACCGCATCAGACGAACATCGACTCAGGTGGCAGGGCATCCTCGGGAGCATTCGTGAACACGAATACGAGCATCGCGACATTACGATCGACTCTGCCAGTGAGCTCTTGCAGAATCTGTTCGCGCTGCGAGCCCGCACGTGTCGGGCGCTCAACGGGGCTGCCGAGGCCGCGCTCGCTCTTGCGGAGGAGGCACTTCTCTCCCGTCATGCTGAGCTCGATGGCAGTTGACCGCTGGCTCAGAGGGGGGCTGACACGATGACTGATAGGGGCGCCGCGTCCGGGATGCTGTTGGTGATGCTCTTCGCCCCTGGTCTGGACGCCGCTGCCCAGGATGCGCCGAGGAGCCGTGGCCGCGAGGCACGCTCGGTTCTGGTGCAACTGAGAGGCAGGGTCATCGACGAGCAGACGCGAACCCCGCTCGAAGGCGCCTTCGTAGCTCAGGCCGGCTCCATGAGGGGGTACATGACCGACTCGCTCGGCTTTTTCGTCCTGGAAGTAGCACCCGGCGGTGGCGGATATCCACTCACCGTTGAACAGCTGGGCTATTCGACGCTCGAGGTCACGCTCGGCCCCACGGCCCATGGAGAGTTCACGACGGTGAAGATGAGGCCGAGTCCGATCGCGGTGGAGGGCCTCCAGGTCCTCGTCGATCGATTCGACCGGCGGCGGCGCTTCTACAGTGGGTCCGTGCGTGTCATGGACCAGGGCCGGTTGCTGCGTTTCGCCGGCACCGCCTACGACGTGGTCCGCAGGGAGGTAGGATTTATGACCGCGTGTGTCGGGTCCTCCGACGAATTGTGCACGATCCGCCGCGGCAGGAGAACGCAGGTCGAACTTTGCATTGACGAAATGCCCACGCACGGAGCGACCAGCGCGCTGGAGTCCTACGACTCCTCCGAACTGTATCTGGTAGAGGTCTACAACAGGGGCCAGCAGGTGCGCGTCTACACGCGCTGGTTCGTAGAGCGCGCGCTGCGCGGGGGCAGGAGACTGCAACCGCTGGAGTGGGGCTGCGCATAGCCGATTAGAGGAAGCTGAGCTGGCTGGGTCCGGCCCGGTAGCGAAGCTCTTCTACGTCGAGCAGCGCGGTCGGCCGATCTTGAGGTGCGACCTCCAGATGTCCTGACCAACCAGCCTTTTCCAGCGCCTCGCCGACCACGCTGCGCGCCAGCACGGGCCGGTTGCACTCCTTGGACAGGTGGGCCAGCACGACGCCGGCCAGGCGCGGATGCAGCAGGTCGACCACGAAGCGGGCCGCCGCCTGATTGGACAGATGTCCGTGACTCGACGCGATGCGGCGGCGGACCGAGGCCGGATAGGCGCTGGTGTGCAGCAGCACCTCGTCGTGGTTTGCCTCCAGGATCAGGAGGTCACATGAGGACAGCGCGTGCCTCACCTGAGCGGTCGGTCTTCCCAGGTCGGTGGCGACGCCCAGGCGCAGTCCGGTGCACTCGTCGACGAGCGTAACGCCTACCGGGTCCGCTGCGTCGTGCACGGTCAGGAACGGCTCCACGCGAACATCCCCGATAAGGAACGCCCGCCCGGGCCGATATTCGACAATCGTCTCCGCGCCCCGTAGCAGTTTCTCACACGCGGCCCGGGTGCGTTGGGTCATATACAGCGGCGTGCCGTGTCGGCGAGCAAAGACCCCCATGCCCCGGGTGTGGTCGCCATGGTCGTGCGTCACCACGATGGCGTCGATCTGCTCGGGGGCGTGGCCGAGCGTTTCCAGCCGGCACGCGAGGTCCTTCCCGCTGAAGCCGGCGTCGACGAGCACGCGCGTATTGCCGGCCCAGACGAACGTGGCGTTGCCGGCGCTCCCGCTGCCCAAGACCGCGACCCTCATGACCGTCTAGTCGTCACTCCGACCGACGACTCGCGGTCCCGAGCCACGCCGCCTCGAGCACGGCCCTCACGCCAGGGGTGAGCGCAACGTCGCGGCGGGCCATCACGCGCTCTGCCGTTTCGAGGAATTTGTCCAAGCGGTACTCGGTCAGATTCGACCCCGACCCCCAACTGAAGGGAGGTACCGCCACCGGCGGCATCGCACCTCCGAAGATGTTGCTGCCCGAGCCCACGACCGTCCCGGTGTTCAAGAGCGTCCCGATGCCGGTCTTCACGTGATCTCCCAAGAAGCAGCCGATCTTGATCTGGCCGGTGTCGACGTCGCCGTCCGGGGTCCACACGCTGATGGTTCCGTAATTGTTCTTTAGATCCGAGTTCGTGGTGAGCGCTCCCAGGTTGACCCATCGACCAACAAGCGCATGGCCGATGTAACCGTCGTGCGCTTTGTTCACGTAGCCGAGCAGCACGGAATCCGAGACCTCACCACGCACCCGGCAGTTGCGCCCGATCGACGATGTCGAGATCGACCCTCCCGTCAATGTGGTGTCCGGTCCTACATAGAGCGGACCCGAAAGCCGCGCGGGCCCTTCGACTCGGATGCCGCGATCCAGACGAATGGGTCCGCCCCGCGTGTCGAGCGTAACTCCGGACTCGATCTGTGCGCCCTCGCCGATAGACACTGTGCCGTCGCCGATGACCACCACGTCGGAGGGTACGAAGCCTTCGACCGGCATCGTTGCCGCGTCGGCGCACACGCGTGCGCCGTTCCGTGTGACGAGATCCCAAGGGCGGTCGAGAATAATGCCCTCGAGCTTCAGTTCAGGAGTGTTTCCCGGGTCATGCCCAGGATTGCGGATCCAGAGCTCGGAGGGCAACTCGGACCCGGGTGGCACGACCCACCCGGCGGGCGCGCCGTCCACCGTGATACGCGCTCGCTCGCTCGGCACTTCGACGTCCTGGAACTCAGGTATCGCTCGACTGGAGAGCAGCACCACCACGTGATCTCGCGCCACTTGGTCCAGGGACACGCCCGGGGCCGCGCCTGCTTCGTCGAAGCCTACCAGCGCTCTCCTCGAGACGTGACCGTGGCACTCCATGCCGAATACTCGCTCGGCACGGGCCTTTAAGGTGCTACAGCCGAACAGCAGCTCGCCCACCGGGCGCGTCAAGGAGAACGGCGCCCAGCGTCGCGCGCGGCTGTCGTCGAAGAGGTAGAGTTTTGCGTCGCTCACTCCTCGTCTCCTTCCAGCTCGGCCAACAGTGTCGTGAGGTCTGCGGCCCGCTCCCTGGGCATCACCAGCGTGGCATCGCTGGTACGCACGACGACCAAGTCATCGACGCCAAAGAGCACAACGTCGCCCTGATCTGCAAAAACGATATTGCCGGTCCCATCCACTGTGATGGCGTCGCCGACCAGCACGTTCCCGTCCGAGTCCGCAGGCTTTGAGCGCGAGAGCGCCTCCCAAGTTCCGACATCGTCCCATGCGAAGAGCGCCGCTACGGTTGCCACACGCTGGGAGCGCTCCATGACGGCTGTGTCGACGACGCTCACCGGGACCGCCTCGAAAAATGCTTCCACGCCGTCCTTGAGCAATTCCAGACAATCGGAGACGTCCGGGGCGTGCTCGGCCAACTCGGAGAGGAAGGTCGACACTTTCCACACGAACATACCCGTGTTCCACAGGTGACCTTCGCTTACGTACCGCTGCGCGGTCTCCGCGTCCGGCTTCTCGTGGAAGGCCTGCACACGGTGTGCGACAATCTCGCCACTCGTGCCGAGCGCCTCCCCCCGCTTTATGTGGCCGAATCCAGTCTCGACCCGGTCCGGCACGGCCCCGACGCAGACCAGAACGTCGTGTGTGCGGGCGATTTCTGCGGCTGCTTGAATCGTCTCCTGAAACCCATCGAGGGAGTGGACGCGGTGATCCGCGTGCAGGCTGACCATGACTGCCTCGGGATTGCGCCGGTGAATCTCCCAGGAAGCCCAGGCAAGCACCGGGCAGGTGCCGCGCGCGTCGGGTTCGATCCAGTAGGCAGCGTCGGGCAGGTCGCCCAGCACCGATCGGAACGGCCCAGCAAGGTGCTCTCCGGCCAAGATGCAGAGTCGGTCGTCCGGCACGAGCGCCCTGGCCCGCCCCACCGTGTCTGCGATGAGCGGCTGCTCGCTGGCCAGCGGGAGGAGCGTTTTGGGCCTCTCGCGAGTGCTCGCTGGCCAGAAGCGAGCCCCGATTCCACCTGCCAGAATGACGACCCAGAGCCCGTCGTCAGTTGGTGTCGAGGATCTCGTGGATTCGGGCAACGAGTTTCTTGGGGCTGAAAGGTTTGGTGAGGAAGTCGTTCGCGCCGCCGGCCAGGGCAGCCGTTCTGTCCGTGTCCTGGCCCTTTGCCGTCAAAATGATCACGGGGGTCTGCGCTCGATGGTCGCTGGCCCTGATCTTCGCGAGCACCTCGAGTCCAGTCGCACCGGGCATCATGAAGTCGAGCAAGATGAAGTCGAACTCGGCGTCAGACCTGACCGCCTCCAGGCCCGCTGACCCGTCTGCGGCCTCGACCACATCGAATCCGTCGTTGGTGAGGATCGTGTTCAGGATCCGTCGAATGTGAGGCTCATCGTCGACCACGAGGATGCGCCCGCCACTAGGATGGGCTTGCTGGTCGGGCACGGTTGCTCCTCGATCTGAGGGCCGCCGACCGTCTGACCGAGGAAAACGGCTGTGAGGCCGGGGGCGACGGGCGGGGAACCTACCCGGCACATGGGGTAAAGTCAAGGAATTGCAGGGCTTTCCGGGGTTGACACCCCCTTCTTGCTTCCGGCACCTTTCGCGCTCTCTTCGGCCTCGGCCGCGTTGTGAACAAGGACCTGATTTCGTGACACCGCAGCGACCCGTAAAAAGCGTGAATCTCCGTGGGCTCAGCCCCGCTCCTGTTGCGGCGCTCGTCGCACTCAGTGTCGGCCTCGTGGCGTGCGGGAGCGATCCGTTCGCATTCCCTTGGCAGCTCTCCCCGGACACCGTTCTGCTCTACTCTTTGGCGCGTCCTGAGCTGAACCTCGAGGCAGCGTACAACTTCAACAATCGCCGGAAAGTGAGGGTGGAGGCCGCGACCGCTACGGGCACTTGGGACGTCGCGGTCGATACTCGAGGCGGCCAGATTGTGTTGTTGCCACCGGGGGCGTTGGGCGTCAGCTCCAAGGCCAGCGTGGCCGTGCTGCCCGGACTCCAGTTCGACGACGTGCTCGAGGCTCCGGAGGACACCGCCGTCTACACGAGGTTCGATGCGGTCCCGGTGCAGATGGGCACCGTGTACATCGTGAAGACGTCCCAGAGTCCCGGCATCTTCGGCACGTCCTGCTCGTACTACGCCAAACTCGTGCCGCTCGTGATCGACGTGGAGGGCGGTACGCTGACGTTCAAGTTCGACGTGAGCCCGGTCTGTAACAGCCTCCGCCTCATTCCGCCGGACTGATGCTTGACATCCGCCGCCTCCGACACGAGACGGAGGCCGTAAAAGACGCCCTGGCGAGGCGAGACTCGAGCCTGCCGGACTTGGTGGACCTCGTTCTGGAGCTCGACGTCACGCGCCGCGAAGCGCTCGGGGTGGTCAACGACTTGAAGGCGCAGCGCAACGCGGTCTCGAAGCGCGTCGGGGAGCTCAAGCGAGAGGGAGCAGACGCCGAGGCGCCCATCCTCGAGATGCGCGAAGTAGGAGTCCGGATCGGCGAGCTGGATGTGACCATTCGAGAGGCCGACGAGGAAATCGAAGCGCTGCTGCTGGGCATCCCGAACACGCCGTTCGACGAGGTCCCCGAAGGCGATGAGGACCACAACGTCCTCCTATCCTGTCACGGCTCACCCGCGACGTTCGACTTCGAGCCACGCCCGCACTGGGAGTTGGGGGAGACGCTGGGCATACTCGATCTCGCGCGTGGCTCCAAGGTCAGCGGTTCCGGTTTCCCGGTCCTGCTGGCGGGTGGTGCGCGGCTGCAGCGCGGGCTCATCAACTTCTTTCTGGATGTGCATGTCGATGAGCACGCGTACACCGAGGTACGGGTACCGTATCTGGTAACCAGCGACACCATGACCGGCACGGGGCAGCTCCCCAAGTTCGCGGAGGAATCCTATCAGACCGAGCGCGATGAGCTTTGGCTGATCCCGACCGCCGAGGTGCCGGTCACCAACTTGCATCGGGACGAGTTGCTCTCCGCGGATGATCTTCCGCTCCGGTACACGGCGTACACGCCGTGCTTCAGGCGTGAAGCGGGGGCTGCCGGCAAGGACACCCGCGGCCTACTGCGCGTCCACCAATTCGACAAGGTCGAGCTCGTCCGCTACGAGCTACCCGAGCGCAGCCGCGAAGCCCTCGAGGAGCTGACACGGGAAGCGGAGGTCTTGCTCGAGCGACTCGGTCTGCACTATCGGCGCCTCTTGCTCGCCACAGGTGACTTGGGGCAGAGCGGCGCGCTCACCTACGACCTCGAGGTGTGGGCACCGGGGGTGGACAAGTGGCTCGAGGTTTCGAGCTGCACCACGTTTACGGACTACCAGGCGCGCCGGGCCAACATCCGCTTCCGGCGTTCGCAGGCAGAGAAGCCGGAGTTCGTGCACACGCTGAATGGCTCCGCGCTGGCACTTCCTCGAGTGATGGCTGCGCTGCTTGAGACGTACCAGCAGGCCGATGGCAGCGTCGTGCTACCTCCAGTGCTGCATCCCTACGTGGGCTTGGACCGGCTCACGCCGTCGACCTAGAAGGGTGATCGGCATGGAGTTCTGCGTCGCGTGCTGAAGATCAAGTGGCCCGTCGCGCTGGCTACGATGTTTCTCGTGCTGCTCGGCTGGTACCTGGTCTACACGGAGTCGATCGTCCGGGCGCTCGAGGACAACGCCGAGCGGCTGAGTGAGATCTACCACGAGGTGCAGGCCGGCCTTGCGACGATGGATCAGTCCGCGGCAATAACGGCGATGTTCAATCTGCAGGGCATCATCATCGAGTCCGGGGTGCCGCTGGTGATTACAGGTCCAGGAGGCTTGGCGACGGCCTTCGAGAACCTGGACTTCGAGGTCGACCTCGATTCGCCCGAGGGTCAGAGGGAGATACTCGCATACACCCGGAGCCTGGACGCGGCCCATCCACCGGTCGGAGACCCCAACGTCCAACAAATCCATTTCGGGAGTACGCCTGAATTCGAGTCACTGCGCCGGATCCCGTGGTTCCAAGCCGGCGGAATGCTGCTCACGGCGTTGATCGGGTTCGTCGTCATCCGTTCCCAACGGCGCGCGGAGAGTGAGAAAGCCTGGACATCGATGGCGCGCGAACTCGCGCACCAGCTGGGCACGCCGCTCTCTTCGTTGGCGGGATGGCTCGAAGTGCTCAGTCTTCCGGTCGACGAGCGCCCCGGCGGACTTCGCGACCGCGAGATCGCCGGCTCGATCGGCGAGGACCTTCAGCGGCTCGAGGGAATCAGTCATCGCTTCGAGCTCATCGGAACCGAGCCCGAGCTGGAATCCCTTTCGGTCCGCCAGGTGGTCAGCGACCTGGAACAGTACCTCGCGTCCCGGATCCCAAAGCTGAGCCGGAAGAGCGTCGAGTTGGTCGTGGACATCCCCCCGGGACTGCCCAGAGTGCAGGGCAACGAAGTCTTGCTCATCTGGGCGCTGGAGAACGTCGTGAAGAACGCGCTCGACGCCCTCGCGGGGCGCGGTGGAAAGATCACGATCTATGCCCGGGAAATCGGCGGCAAATGGATCTCGCTGCGCATCCGCGATACCGGTCCCGGCGTCGATCCCGAGATCCGGGACAAACTCTTCGAGCCAGGCGTGACCACCAAGTCGAGTGGGTGGGGGGTCGGGCTCGCGCTCTCCCGTCGCATCGTCGAGGGTGTGCACAAGGGCCGTATCGAGCTGCTCGAAGGCTTCGAGGGTACCACGTTCCAGATACGACTGCCGGCGGCCGATGCCTGATCTGCAGGTGCCGGAATATCTCGCGGGACTCAATCCAGAGCAGCTAGAGGCTGCGTCACACTTCGAGGGTCCGTTGCTCGTGCTGGCTGGTGCCGGCTCGGGGAAGACGCGGGTTCTGACGGCCCGTGTCAGCCACTTGATAAGCGAGCACGGCGTGCCTCCGGACCGGATCTTGGCGGTAACGTTCACCAACAAAGCCGCCGGCGAGATGCGAGACAGGATCACGCGGCTGCTCGGCGCGGAGCCCTCGGGCATGTGGGTGGGAACATTTCATTCGGTCGGCGCGCGCCTGCTCCGCCGCCACGCGGATCGGCTGGGCTGGGAACGTTCTTTCAGCATCTTCGATTCGGACCAGTCGCTTCGCCTCGTGAAGAACGTTCAGGACTCGATAGGGCTCGACCCCAAGCGGTGGAGCCCCAAGGCGATACGCGCCGAGATCAGCAACGCCAAGAACCAGCTCGTCGACGGCGATACGTTCGCAAAGGACACGGAGGGTTCCTTCGATCTGTTCCTGCGTAACGTGGGAAGCGTTTTCACGGAGTATCAGAGGGCCCTCAAGGACCAGAACGCGTTCGATTTCGACGACCTGCTCATGAAGCCTGTGCAGCTCTTCGAGGACTATCCGGACTTGCTGGACCGCTACCGCGAGCGCTTTTCCTTCATCCTCGTGGATGAGTATCAGGACACGAACCGGGCGCAGTTCCGTTTCGTGGAACTGCTCGCCCAGGGTCACGAGAACCTCATGGTCGTGGGCGACCCGGACCAGTCCATCTACGCCTGGCGTGGCGCGGACATCAGGAACATTCTGGACTTCGAAGTTGCGTTCCCCGGCGCACTCGTGGTAGCGCTGGAGGTCAACTACCGCTCCAGCGAGCGTATTCTCGATGCGGCCAACGCGGTCATCGTCGAGAACGTGAACCGTCCCGACAAAACGCTGCGAACGGACCGCACTGGTGGAGAGAAAATCACGCTCGTCGAAACCTTCGACGAAAGCGACGAGGCCCGTTGGATCGTCGGGGAGATCGAGACACGTATCCGTGAAACACCCGGTCTCTCATACAACGGCTGCGCCGTGCTGTACCGCACCAACGCGCAAGCCCGAGCGCTCGAAGACGCGTTCCGTCGAGAGGGTGTGCCTTATCAGGTAGTGGGCGGTGTGCGTTTCTACGAGCGCCGTGAAATCCAGGACGTACTTGCCTATTTGCGGCTGATCTCGAACCCGAAGGACGCTGTAGCCTTTGGCCGGGTCGTGAACTACCCGCGCCGGGCTGTCGGGTTGACGACACAGGAGCACATGGCGCGCTGGGCCGCGGAGCAGGGGCTGACCCTGCTCGAGGCATCGGCTCGCGCGGACGAGATTCCCGACGTCAGGGCAGCGGGCGCTAACGGACTCATGCGCTTCGCGGACCTCATTCAGCGCTTCAGCCTACGCGCCACGCAAGCGACGATCGGAGAACTCTTGGAGAACCTGGTCGAGGACCTCGACCTCGTGCGCCATCTCTATGACGAAGGACCCGACGGAGAGGATCGAGCTCGAAACGTCGCGGAGCTCATTGCGGGAGCGCTCGACTTCGACGGCATGCTCATGAAGGGGATGGACGAGGGCGAGCTCGACACCTTCACTGAGCTCGACTTGTTCTTGCAGCAAGTGGCGCTGGTAGCGGATGTGGATCGTCTCGACCCCGACGCGGCGACTGCGACGCTCATGACCCTGCACAACGCAAAAGGCCTGGAGTTTCCCGTGGTGTTCATCGCGGGGCTCGAGGAAGGCCTCTTTCCGCTCAGCCGAGCCTACGACGAGGCCGATGCCATCGAGGAGGAGAGACGTCTCTTCTACGTCGGAATCACGCGCGCGGAGGACAAGTTGTCGCTGTCGTGGGCGCGGCAGCGCAGGCGCGCCGGTGATTTCACATACGGTACCCTCTCGACTTTCGTGGACGCCGTGCCGGATGAGCTGCTCGACCGCCGACGCAGCGAGCGCCTGACGCGACTCCAGCACTCCACGCCCCATAGAGGCCGGCCGCGGTCCGAGGGCCGCAAGTCGTTCGACACTACGTTCGAGCCCGACCTGGACGAGGCCATGAACCAGGACTTGCCGCGCTTCGTGAAGGGCGAACGTGTTGTGCATCAGACGTTCGGGTCCGGTGCAGTGGTTGAGATCACGGGTTTCGGGCGAGATCTCAAGGTCACAATCGACTTCGACGACATCGGACAGAAGAAGCTGCTGGTACGCTACGCGTCTCTCGAGAAGGGCTGGCCGTGAGCGTCACCCACGCGGACGTTGTGAAGATTGCCGCGTTGGCCCGGCTGGAGCTCGCAGAGGAAGAGCTGGAGCGGCTCACATCGGAGCTCAACGGAATTCTCGGGCACGTCGATCAACTGACTTCTCTCGACCTGGCCGAGACGTCGGATCTCACGCCGCAGATCCGCTCCCCGCTGCCAGCGACCCGAGCCGCGTCAGTCGAGGAGCCCGATGCCCTCACTCGACCACTCGGTTCCTTCGCGCCCGATTGGCGGGAGAACTTCTTCGTGGTGCCGCCGCCGCCGGGTGTGCACCGGGAGGAGCCGGAGTGAGCGACGCCAGGGCCGCGCTCGATCGCATCACCCAGATGGAGGACGGTCCAGAGGGCCTCAATGCGTTCCTGGCGCTCGCCACCCCAGGCGATCTCGATGTGCGCGCCGTTGGGCGGCTGGCCGGGGTTCCGGTCGCGGTCAAGGACAACCTGTCCACGGCCGGACTGCCGACCACGTGTGGGTCGCGACTTCTCGAAGGCTACCAGGCTCCCTACGAGGCTACGGTGGTGCGCAGGCTGCGAGATGCGGGCGCTGTCGTGATTGGGAAAACCAACCTCGACGAATTCGGAATGGGATCGTCCACGGAGAACTCGGGCTTCGGTCCGACGCTCAATCCGCACGATCGGTCCCGCGTGCCGGGGGGGAGCTCTGGTGGCTCGGCTGCCGCTGTCGCGGCTGGTTACACCACGATGGCGCTGGGCTCGGACACCGGTGGATCGGTCCGCCAACCCGCGTCGTTCTGTGGGGTCGTGGGCATCAAGCCGACGTACGGGCGCGTGAGCCGTTACGGCCTTGTGGCTTTTGCGTCATCGCTCGATCAGGTCGGCACGCTCGGCCGGACCGTCTCCGACGCCGCCACCCTGCTCGGCGTGATCGCCGGCCACGACCCCCGCGACGCGACCAGCGCCGACACCCCGGTGCCGGACTTCACCAGTGACGTGGGAAGGGGAGTCGAGGGCATGGTGGTTGGCGTCCCGGCGGAGTATTTCCCGGAGGCTCTCGACCCCGCGATAAAGGAGTTGATCGACAAAGCGCTAGCTCGCCTGGTGGGCGCAGGCGCGCGACTCCAGGACGTCTCTCTGCCCAGCACCTCTTTTGCGATTCCGTCGTACTACGTGCTCGCTCCTGCTGAAGCCTCCAGCAACCTCGCGCGATTCGACGGCGTTCGTTTTGGTGTTCGCCAGAGCGGGCCGGACATCGCGTCGATGTACGAAAGGACTCGCGCTGTGTTCGGCGACGAAGTGAAGCGACGCATCATGTTAGGGACGTATGCCCTCTCGTCGGGCTATTACGACGAATACTATGGCACCGCACAGCGGGCTCGGTCGCTCGTCGCTCAGGACTTTGCCGGCGTGTTCGAACAGGTGGATGTGCTCTTCACTCCGACGACGCCGACGCCGGCGTTTGCGCTTGGAGAGCACACAAACGACCCGCTCGCCATGTACTTGTCCGACGTCTTCACGGTCACCGCGAACCTTGCGGGCATTCCGGCCATGTCGGTGCCGGTAGGCGAGGTCGACGGTCTGCCGGTAGGCGGGCAAGTGCTTGCACCGTGGTGGCATGAGTCGGCCATGCTCGCGGTCGCCGGCGCGCTGGAAGCCTCGTTGGCTGGGAGCGCACCATGACGTGGGAGCCGGTTATCGGGATCGAAATCCACGTCCAGTTGCGCACGTCCGCGAAGCTCTTTTGCGGCAACGCCGCGGTCTTCGGAGACGAGCCCAATAAGCACGTGTGTCCGGTCTGTCTGGGCCTTCCGGGTGCGCTGCCGACCACGAACCCCGAGGCGGTCGCGCTAGCGGTTCGCACCGCGCTTGCACTCGACTGCACGGTGCACGAGAGCAGCGTCTGGTCGCGGAAGAACTACTTCTATCCCGATCTTCCCAAGGGGTACCAGATCACTCAGTTCGATCGGCCGTTGGCCACGGCTGGTGTCGTCGACTTCGATGGACCGGAAGGGGAGGGCTCTGTCCGGATTCGTCGCATCCACATGGAGGAGGACGCGGGCAAGTCGTTGCACGACCGCGTGCCGGGGTCAACCGCGGTCGACCTCAATCGCGCGGGTACACCTCTCGTGGAAGTGGTTACGGAACCCGACCTGCGCACTCCCGCTGACGTGCGGGCCTTCCTTGGGACTCTGAAGCGTACGCTCGAGTACATAGACGTGAGCGACTGCAACATGGAAGAGGGCAGTCTGCGGGCGGATGCCAACGTCTCGGTGCGACGCCGGGGAAGCGAGACGCTCGGCACCAAGACCGAGATCAAGAACGTCAATTCGTTCTCGGGCATCGAACGCGCGCTCGACATTGAAATCGCTCGCCAGATCGACGTGCTGGAGCAGGGCGGCACCATTGAGCAGGAGAGCTTGCTCTGGGACGACCACCGGGGCGAAGTACGGTCCATGCGTTCCAAAGAAGAGAGTCACGATTACCGGTACTTCCCCGAGCCGGACCTGCCGCCATTGAGCGTCTCGGCAGCGGAGATCGAAGCCGCCAGGCGCGCGTTGCCCGAGCTACCTCGCGCCCGGAAGGCACGCCTGGAGGCTGACTATTCCTTGCCCGCGTACGACGCCGAGGTCCTGACGCAATCCGCCGCCACCGCCGATTACTTCGAAGGGGTCGTCGGGGCTGGCGCGAATACCAAGACCGCATCGAACTGGGTCATGGGCGCGCTTCAAGCGCTCATTAACGAGCGCGGTGATGACGCGCGCGACGTGCCTGTGCGACCCGAGTCACTTGCCCGGCTGATCGCGCTAGTCCAGGACGGTACGGTCTCCGATTCTGCCGCGAAGAAGGTGCTGGGCTTCATGGCCGACGGAGGCGGAGAAGCGATGGAGATCATCGAGGCCAAAGGGTTGCTGCAGGTGCGTGACGATGGTCGCCTCGCCGAGTGGGTGGAGGCGGTGGTGGCAGAGAGCCCCGACGAGGTGGCGCGGTACAGATCAGGCGAGACCAGGGTGTTGGGATTCCTGGTTGGCCAGGTCATGCGTCGGTCTCAGGGCCAGGCTGACCCGCGACGCGTGAATGAGCTTCTGGTGGAACGGCTCAGCTAGGGTCGGCTTATGATTGGCCGAGTGCGCCTGGATCCCGGGACGACTCTGATTGGTGCGCACTCACGCCTGCTTTGAACGCGGGGTCGCGGACCTCTGGCCAAAAACGGGGTGAGCCATCCGGGAAGGGAAAGAAGGCATCAGCCATCTCGGTCAGCACGCCAGGCTGGTCCACCGAGTGATCTGATAGCGCCCGCCGGCGCACCTTCTTGGCCAGCTTGAGATTCAGCTCTCCGACCGGATCCAGCTGGGCGGCACCCGAATCGGCCCGGGCGGTCAGGTAGTCGATCACTTGCTCGAAGGCGAGTTCGAAGTAGCGATCGACCACGGAGTTGGGGAGATCGAAGCGCGACTTGGCGACTACCTGCCCGAAGACTCGCTGCCATCGTTCATCGCCCGTGAGGCGAATCATCCCTCGGAAGATCTTCCGATTGGCCTTGAAGCTGAAGATCGTGCGGCTCAACACATCGTCGAGGAGCTCGTCTGCGTCGGAATGGTCGTTTTCGATGACCAGCACTCGGGCCTGCCTGAGGAATTCGTCCCCCACATGCAGGTCCATCCTGTGTTCCCAGTAGGCGTGACCGAGTGTTTTGGTCGTGCTGGTGAGCAAAAGTTGACGCGGCACGAAGATATTGTGCGCGATCGTGTCGGCCGCGAGGTGGGCCAGGTAGCCGTAGCCGACCGCCCGCAGCCGGTCCGTACTGGCGGCTTCGAGAATCTCCTCGCCGATTGCCCAGTTGTGGCAATGCCGACCCTCCGGAACGTATTTCTTCGCGAAGGAGATGTCGGCGGCGATCGAGCCGTAAAGGAAGTCGAGAGGGTAGCGCTCGAGCAGCACCCGGATCGCTGGCGGTACCAGGTAGAGAGCACCGAGTACCACCTGACCCAGCGCGACGTGCGTGGCGGGACCCCAGGCGGCTGCCGGGTGGGGAAGCAAGAGGAGCCATGCGAGAGCGACGAGGAGCGCGGCCATGAGACTGCCGATGAGACTCAGCCCTCCGGTGTAGGCAGCGCCTCCCGCTCGGCCGCGAGCTGCCGCGCCTTGTCGGCCGCGTCCGAGTCGCCGTCGGGGTGGTCGGGTTCCTCAGGGGCCTCGGCTTCGAGGAAGACGTCGTCTCCCTCATCGGCCTCGTGCGTGGCCTCGTCCCGCTGGTCGCTTTCGACCGCGGGCGTCGCGGCGGCACGCGTGATTGCGGCCGCACCCTCGCGGAGGCCGCGCATGGTTGCCGCGGTATCGATGAACATGCCCTCGGCCTCCTCCTGAACGACTTCCATAAGCGCGTTGAAGTCTTCGATGCGCTCCTCCATGCGACCGGAAGCCTGATGGAGTCGGTCGCTCAGTGCGTGCACCGAGGCGTTCAGCCGCTCCACATCGGTGCGCAACGCATGAGAGATGAACTCGACGTTGTCTGAGATGGCGCGCGCCCGATCTGACACGGGTCCGAGGTTCTGGCCCACCGCGGTACGTACTCCGTCCAACGTGCGATTGATCTTGCGCGCGAGCATCACGCCGGCGAACGCCAGGATCACGATCGCCACACCGACCACGATCATCGCGATATCGGCGGCGATCGCGAGGCTGTCACCGGCCGGGAGGGAACTCTGGAGCGGAATGGGCGCGAGCAGCAGTCTCATCTTTTAGTCTAACCGCTCCGAGGCGGGAACGCTGCTAGGCGTGCTTTGCTCGTGTCCCCCTCTGCGATCGCTTGTTCGACCTGGAGCGAGATTTCGCCAGCGCGGCGTAGGACTCGGATCGTCAAGAATGGTCCCGTAATCTCAGAAAGCATGACGCCGATCACGATCACAGCGAGAAGTGTCGCCTCGGCTTCGAGTCCCCGAATCTGAAGGTCCGAGTACAGTAGCACTCCGGACACCGCCATGGCGAGCGAAATCCCGCCCTGTGGGATGAGGCCCAGCCCGAGTCGCTTCGGAACGTCCATGTCGAAGGGCAGCAGCGAGACCATGGTTGCGGCTGCGACCGCCTTGCTCGCGAAGCGCAGCAGCGCGTACGCCATCGCCAGCGGCAGTACCCACCAGCTCGGGATTTGGAGCAGCGCCCCCGCTAGCAGCAAGAACGTCACGTAGACGGGCTTCTCCCATCGCCTCAAAACGGCGGAGACGCGCTGCCTACGACGGCCCATGTTGGCGACCATCGCGCCCATGACCATCGAGACGAATAACGGCGAGAGTCCCCACTGCAACGCGGCGCCGCCGGCGAACGCGCAGATGCCCAAGAGGTACAGCACGAGCTCTTCGGCGGCCGGCCGCACCCGAACCAGCCAGAGAAAGATGATGCCGCAAAGAATGCCCAGACCGAGCGCCACGGCTAGGAAGAAGCCGAGTTGGGCGAGGAGACCTGCGTCCGCGGTCACCGAGTCGTGGCGGTAGAGAGAGTAGGTGACCTGCAAGGCGAAGATACCGAACACTGCGTCGACGGACGCGACGAAGAACAAGAGGTCCCGCACATGTCCCTTCACCATGAAGTTCGACGATACCATAGCGATACCGGCAGGGGCGGTAACCGCTGCCGTGCTTGCGGCGCCGAGCAGCAACAGGTGCGCCACGCGATCTGTTAGGCCGGCGATCGTCAAGATCGTCCAGCCCACCCCGAAGAACAGAGCGAACGTGATGGCAGCCTGCCCAATCGCCAGCGCGTGATAGGAGGCAGCGAAAAGTCGTAGGTTCTCTCGGTCGAGTTGGAGACCGAACTGGAAGCCGACCCACCCTAGCCCCAGTGCGAGGAACGGCAAGAGTTGGCCGGTTGCCTGCTCGGTGACTAGCCCGAGACCGGCGGGGCCGATCAAGAAGCCGACAATCAAGAAGTGCGTGCCGGTCCGAAACAGCAGCCGCGGTCCCAACGGGGTGCGCTGCCTCGAGAAGGTGAAGCGCGCGCCCACGAGGGCGACAACGATGATGACGAGAGCGCCGACCAGAGGTTTCAGATCGGGTTGCCCTCGCCGCCCAACTCTGGCGCCAACCCCTCGACACGATCCACCGGAAGCGTGAACACGATGCCTGTCGCGGGCTTCTCCAGGTCCCCCGAAATCTCCTGGAGCAGCTCGACGGCCGAGTCGACCAACGAGGCTGGAAGGACCGAGAAGATCATCCGATTTTGTGGACGAGATCCGCTGATCAAGGTCTGAAGGCCCGCAAAGATGGGGATGTCGTGGGACAACACGCTCCCCATGCCTTCGCTATTGAGGATGGTCGCACCAGTGATCCCGAGCTCGATGAAGCCTGACAGGATCTCGTCGATCGTGTCGGGGTCGTTGATGATCGCGACGAGCAGCCGTTTGCTACCGTCCGTCGTCATACGTGCCGGTCGTCGACCGATTCGATGCTCCGGATCACCGATGCATCGTCATGGGCAGACTGCAGCTCGTCGATGAAGTCGTCGTGTCGCGCGAGGCGGCATATACGCGCCAATAGCTTCACATGCTCGCGTTCTCTTCCAGGCGGCGAAAGCAGAACGAAGAACAAGCGCACAGGGTCGGTGCCGGGCGGTCCGTAGTCGATTGGCTTCCCGGCGATGGCGATACCGATCACTGGTTCTGCCAAGCCTGGGACCGTGGCGTGCGGAATCGCGAGGCCGGAACCGATCACCGTCGAGTGGGCGCGTTCGCGCTCCAGCAGCTTGTCGGCGATGACCTCCGCGTCGCCGATCCCCGCTGCCGCCGCGCAAGCGCATACCTCCTCGACTACCCCGTCGATGTCGTTCGCTTCAAGGCGTAGGACGACGAAATCTGATCGAAGAAACTCTCTGAGGCGCATAGCTGACCGGTAGAAAACCGAAGGACTGGGCGATGTTAGATCGGTCGGCGACCCGGAGCAAGCTGGCGGGCATGCATCATGCATTGCTCATGTGCGTCCAGAAGAGGAGGGCGCATGACTCAGTTGCTGCTGAGTGGAGACGAGCGGTATCTTCGAGGCCGCTCGACCCCACCACCACCCCGTTTCTCGGAGACCATGGGGACTTTTTTGGTCGAAGGCAGCCACCGGCTCCAAGGCCGGATTCGCCCCGCCGGCAACAAGAACGCCGCTTTACCCTGCCTGGCTGCCACGGTGCTTGCGTCGGAACCGGTGACCCTGCACAACATCCCGCGGATTCGGGATGTGCTCACGTTTCTGGAGATCATCGAGTCGCTGGGGGCGGAGGTAGGCTGGGATGGTGCCAACGATGTAACCATCGACGCTTCGTCAGTGCACACGAATTCTGTGGATCGCGTGCTCGCCGAACGGATCCGTGCGTCGCTCTTGCTGGCGGGGCCGCTGCTTGCGCGGTTTGGCCACGTAGAGCTCCCGCCTCCCGGCGGCGACGTGATCGGGCGGCGGAGGATGGACACCCACTTTCTCGCGTTCGAGGCGTTGGGTGCCGAGGTGACCTTGAACGGTGGATTCACCATCTCCGCTAAGCGGTTGCTCGGGGCGGACATGTTTCTGGACGAGCCGTCGGTGACGGGTACCGAGAACGCGATCATGGCCGCGGTCCGTGCCGAAGGTCACACTCGAATTCGCAATGGGGCTTCAGAGCCCCACGTCCAGGACCTCTGTCACTTTCTGAACGCCATGGGTGCGCGAATCAAGGGCATTGGTACCCACATTCTAGAAATCGAAGGTGTGCAGGCTCTACACGGTACCGAGTACACGATCGGCGCCGACCACATCGAGACCGGTTCGTTCATAGGCCTCGCCGCGGTGACCGGTAGCGATATTACCATCGAAGGGGCGCCGCTCGAGCATCTCGACTCCACACTGCTGGGGTTTCGGCGCCTCGGCATCGAATGCACCGTGGAGGGCTCGGATTTGCATGTACACGGGTCTGGGCGACATAAGGTCCGGCAGGATGCGTTTGGCCACGTGCCCAAGTTCGATGACGGCCCGTGGCCTGCGTTTCCCGCGGACCTCACGTCGATCGCCGTCGTTGTCGCGACGCAGTGCGAGGGCACTGTGCTCATTCACGAGAAGATGTTCGAATCACGCATGTACTTCACCGACAAGCTGGTCGCGATGGGAGCGTCGATCATCTTGTGCGACCCTCATCGCGCGGTGATCGTCGGACCGACTCCCCTCCAGCCAGGGGTGCTCGAGAGTCCGGACATCCGCGCGGGCATGGCATTGCTCATAGCGGCGCTCGGAGCGCACGGGACCAGCAAGATCCGCAACATCCAGCAGATCGAACGAGGCTACGAGGCCATCGACGAGCGGCTGGCCGGATTGGGCGCGCGCATTGAGCGTACGGAGGAGTCGGACGGTTGAATCGAGTGCCAACTGGGCGCCCTAGGGCGCAGAGGCAGCAACTCACGAGTGGAGCAGAGGACGCACGATGACCGAGGAAAAGAAGGGCGAGGAAGAAAAGCGGGGCGCGAAGGAACGAGTCTCCGACGGCATCAAGCAAGGCATCGGGGTGCTCTCCGCGTTCAAGGAGGCTTTGGAAGAGACGATCCAAGACGCCAAGGAGAAGGGCGATCTTTCGACCGAGCGGGCTCGTGAGCTCATGAGAGAAGCGCTCGACAAGGCGCAGGCTGCAGCCGAAGAGGCGAAGGATCGGATCGACTTCGTTACGCAAAAGGAATTCGATGGCCTCGGGAGCGTGGTTGACGTCATCAAGACCCGGGTAGCCGCACTGGAGGACCACCTCGGCTTCGGGAAGGCGGCTGAAGACGGCGACGTTGCAGAAGCCACTGAGGACGTGCCCGCTTCGGCCGCGGACGACGGAGCCGCGGCTGATGCGGAAGAAAGCAAAGAGGCTGAGGGGGCGTCCGACGCTGAGCAGACGTCCCAAGCTGAGGAGGCCCCTAAGGCGCAGACGTCCCAAGCTGAGGAGACCCCTGAGGCTGAGCAGACGTCTGCTGGGGGGACGCCCGATGCTCAGGAGCGTTCCGACTAGGGGTTTTCCCCGATTGCAGCGGTGGCCCGAAGCGCCGACCTTGAGCGCGTTTCGGGCCTTGTTTATATTGTAGCGTTGGACGGGCCGCCACCGGGCGGTCCTACTTTTTTCTGAAGTGGGGGAGCAGGTCGCCCCCGCTTTTTTGTTCGGAGTGTTTTTGGGGGGTACGTCGCTCTTGCGGTGTACCCCTATTGATTGGAGCGGGCTCTATGCACGCAGTTGCCGATGTCGAGCGGGTCCTCGAGAGCGAGGTCGCAGACCTCGGTTTCGAGCTCGTCGATGTTCGGTGGGGAGGAAGTGGTCGACGGCCGGTTCTCCGCATTCGCATCGATCGCGAGGATTCGAGCCCGGAGAACGGAGTGACTGTGGGTGATTGTGCGAAGGTGAGCCGAGCGCTCGAAGCACGGTTGGACGAGCACGAGGCGCTCTCGGAGCGTTACGTGCTCGAGGTTTCCTCTCCGGGCGTTGAGCGGCCGCTGAAGAAGGCGCGGGATTTCGATCGCTTCAGCGGTGAGAGAGTGGTGATCAAGGGTCGCGAGGTGCTCGCGGGTCGGTCGCACCGACTCGAGGGAGAGTTGCTCGGGCTCGACGGAAGTGCAGGGCAGTCAGAGGCGATTCGCTTGCGGCTTGCCGACGGTGATGAAGTGGTCGTCCCGCGGTCGAAGATTCGGGACGCCCACTTGGTCTTCACGTGGAAGTGAGGAACTAGACATGGCGAATGCGGCGCAGATCGTAGCGGCGTTTAGGGACGTGGCGGCTACCAAGAGCCTCACCGAGGAAGAGATGATGGACCTGGTAAAGGACGGCATGCTCGCGGGGTTGGCGCGTATATACGGAGCGACGGTGCAGGCCGAAATCGAAATCGATGACACGACCGGCGAGTTCGACATCGTGGTACTGCGCCGGGTGGTGGCTGAGGTCGAAGACCCGGCAACCGAGATCGCACTTGAAGAGGCCCGCTGGGACGACGATGGTTTTGAGGTCGGTGATGTCATGGAGATTCCCGTCGACTTCACCGAGTTCGGTCGCAACGCCGTCATGGCGGTGAAGCAGCGGATCGAGCAGCGCGTTCGGGAAAACGAGCGCGACCGGATCCGGGACGAGTTCGAGGGCGAGGTGGGTGAACTGCTCTCCGGTGAGGTCCAGCAGACGGAGCGCGGAAAGCTCGTCGTCATGCTCAATCGTGCGCGGGACGCCGACGCGATCATCCCGTGGAAGGACCAGAATCCGCGCGAACGGTTCCGCCAAGGTGACCCCATCCGAGCGGTACTCAAGAAGGTCGAGGAGACGCCGAGGGGCCCGCGACTCATTCTGTCCCGGGGGGATCCTCTCTTTGTTTCCGCGCTCTTCAAGCTCGAGGTCCCGGAGATCCACCAGGGCATCGTCGAGATCCGTGGCATCGCCCGCGAAGTGGGTGGCCGGACCAAGATCGCGGTGTACAGCCGGGATGAGTCGGTGGATCCGGTGGGCGCATGTGTGGGACTCAAGGGCTCGCGTGTGCAGGCTGTCGTTTCCGAGCTGGGTGGAGAGCGGATCGATATCGTGCCTTGGCATCCCGACACCGAGGTGTACGCTCGGCGAGCGTTGGCGCCCGCGCGGGTTTCCAAGGTCGTGAGCGACACCGAGCGTCAAGTGATTACGGCGATCGTGGGTGAGGACCAGCTCTCGCTTGCAATCGGCCGGAACGGCCAGAATGTGCGGCTCGCGTCGCAACTGATCGGGTGGCAGATCGACCTGTACGGCTCGCGCGAATGGCTCGAGCGCGGGGCTGACCTCTCGCTCTTCAAGGCGAGCGAGGAAGACGAGTACGAGACTGCGGATTTCCCGCTTTCTGAGCTGGATCTACAGGCGGCCACACTGGCGGCTCTATCTGGGGCTGGGTATGATACTTTTCTGCAGGTCATCGACTTAGACCGCCGGGATTTCCTCGGGATCGAGGGTCTCGGGGAGAAGGACGCAGGCCGTCTTCTTCAGCTCATCGACGAGTTGACGGTGATCGAAGTCGAGGTCGGTGCCGCCGAAGGGGCGGACAGTGAGGACGAGTCGGCAGCGGAGGAAGGCGCCGAGGCTGCCGGCGAAAATGAGGTCTCGGCAGACGCTGCGGACGACACTTCGGACGCGGAGGTGCCGGGGGACGACGCCCCGGACGTGGAGGTGTCGGAGGAGGTCCCACTTGAAGGGGAAGGGGAGGCCTGAGGTCTTCCGATTGCTGGGCCTGGCCCGACGGGCCGGTGCGGTAGCTCCGGGTACGGATGCCACCCGCCGGGCGATCCGTCGAGGAGAGGCCCGGTTGGTTTTGATGGCTGGGGACGCTTCGCGCGTCCAGTTGGATAAAATACGGAAGGAATTGAGCAACCGGCCGATCCCTCAGGTTATCCTGGGGGATCGAGCCACGTTGGGTGCTGCCATTGGGAAGGCTCCGGTTGCAGCGGTAGCGGTCACGGATGAATCGCTCGCCACACGGCTGCTTCAAGATCTGAACGATGCGGTCGCACGCGAAGTGGAGGATTAGCGAACAGAATGCGGGTTATCGAGTTAGCGAAGGAACTCAGCGTCGATGCCAAGGCGCTCGTTTTCTTGCTTCGCCAAATGGGGATTCCCGTGGCGGACAGGGACGCGATGATCACCGCTGGTCAACATGACAAGGTGCTTGCGAGAGTTGAGCGTGAGCGGCGGGCAACAGGCGGCGATCCAGCGGCGGCGATCCAAGCCGCCCTTGAAGAGGCTGCGCCATCGCCTACCAAGCGTCGTCGCCGGCGCCGAAAAGCGAACGTGGTCGAGTCGGAGCCCGAAGAGACCGAGCAGTCGGTCGATGGTACCGAGTCGGGGCTGACCGGAGCCGAGGCGAAGGACGACCAGGTTGCGGCCGCCGCGGACGAGTCCACCGACGACGACACCCCGGCTCGGGCCGCCATCGAGACCGCCGGCGACGACGCCGCGGACGATGAGGACGCCTCGACGGATACCTCCGTCGTCGTCGTCGACGATGGCGCTCCGATGGCCGCCGCCGACGCGCCAGTGAAGGGCGACGACGCCTCGGAGGACACGGACCGCGATGCTGCTGTTGCCGACGACGCTACGGCGGAAGGCGCTGAGCAAAGTTCCGGCGCCGAAGAGGCGTTCGTTCTGGAGTCGGAGCCGGCGGCCGCGGTCGCGCCGCCCCCATCACCGGCCCGTGCGGGTGTGCCTGATGGGCCGGTGCGGACGATTCGTAGGCCGAGTCCAGCACCCGCCGCGAGTGCCGGTCCGGGTGGCCAAGTACGGATCCAGGCAGAAGGGTACACCCCCGACGGTCATCGCGCGGGCAAGGACCGAGGCAAAAGGGGGAAACGCCAACGCGTGGACAAGGACGCGGTACAGTCCAACATCCAGCGGGTCATGGCGGAAATAAAAGGTGGTGGTAAGAAGCGCCGTCGTAAGAAGGGGAGGCTTTCAGCGCAGGAGGTAGAGGCCAAGGAAGAGCTGCAGAGGGAGGAGGTGGAGCGGGAGCGCACAACCGTACGCGTTAACGAGTTCCTGACAGTCGCCGAGCTCGCCGAGCTCGTCGACGTGACCTCCACGGACATCATCGGCTCTGCCTTCAAGAACCTCGGGTTGCTCGTCACGATCAACCAACGCCTCGACTTCGACCAGATCGAGATGCTGCTGGAAGAGTTCAACTACACCGCGGTTCGGGAAGAAGCGTACGTGGCGGAGCCGGAGCTTGCGGTCGTGCAGGACGCCCCGGAAGACCTCTTGCCACGGCCCCCCGTCGTGACCGTGATGGGCCACGTCGATCATGGAAAGACGCTTCTGCTCGACCGCATCCGGTCCACGAACGTGGTGGCGGGAGAGGCGGGCGGAATCACACAGCACATCGGCGCCTATCATGTCGACATCGGCGGCGGCCGCAGCATCAGCTTCCTCGACACTCCGGGGCATGCCGCCTTCACCGCGATGCGCGCGCGCGGCGCCGACGTCACCGACATCGTCGTGCTGATCGTCGCGGCGGACGACTCGGTGATGCCTCAGACCATCGAGGCGATCAGTCACGCGAAGAACGCTGGCGTGCCGATCGTGGTGGCCATCAACAAGGTTGACCTGCCTGCGTCCGATCCCGCTCGGGTCAAGCAACAGCTGCTCCAGCACGCCATCAATGTGGAAGACTTCGGGGGTGACGTGCTGTCTGCGGAGCTCTCGGCGAAGACGGGCGAGGGTGTGGACGACCTATTGGACAAAGTGCTGCTTCAGGCCGAAATGCTCGAACTGAAGGCCAACCCGAATCGTGCTGCGCAGGCCACGGTGATCGAGGCTCAGCTGGATATCGGTAAGGGTCCGATGGTTACCGTGCTCGTGCAGGCCGGCACGCTACGCGTTGGGGACTCGTTCATATGCGGCCTGTATGACGGCCGGGTGCGAGCTCTGCTCGACGAGCGCGGTCAGAACGTCGAAGAGGTCGGGCCGGCCACGCCGGTTCAGGTTCTGGGCGCCGGCGGTGTGCCGCAGGCGGGTGACCTCTTCCAGGCCATGGAAGCGGTCAAGGCAGCTGAGATCGCAACGGACCGGCAGCGGCTCGACCGCGAGAAGCAGCTACGCATTCGTGAGCGCGGAGTCAAGCTCGGCGACTTCGGTGCGCTGGCTGCGGAGGGCAAGGCCTCGACGCTTCCGCTCGTCATCAAGGGCGATGTGGACGGCTCCGTGCAGGCGCTTTCCGATTCGCTCGAGCAGCTCGGTACCGACGAAGTGAAGGTCGAGATCATTCACCGCGCGGTTGGTGCGATCAATGAGTCCGATGTGTTGCTGGCACAGGCGTCGGGCGCGGTCATCATAGGTCTGGGCGTGCGGCCGCAGACTTCGGCGCGACTCGAGGCGGAGCGGAAAGATGTGGACATCCGCACCTACGACATCATCTACGAGGCGGTCGCCGAGGTGACCGCGGCGCTCGAGGGACTGCTCGCGCCCGAGAGGCGGGAGACCATCGAGGGCACTGCGGAGGTGCGAGAGATATTCAGGGTCAGCAAGGTTGGGACCATTGCTGGTTGTTATGTCATCGAAGGCCGCATCGATCGCAAGGGACACGGGCGTTTGATCCGTGACGGCATCGTGGTCTACGACGGTGAGATCTCGTCACTGAAGCGTTTCAAGGACGACGTCAAGGAGGTCCGGGAGAGCTTCGAGTGCGGTATCGGCATCCTGAACTTCAACGACATCAAGGTCGGAGATGTCATCGAGTGCTACACCATCGAAGAGATCGCCCGGACTTTGGCTGAGGCCAGCCAGTAGGCAGGTGGTGCCATGGTCGTCGCTTCAGTGACCTGGGATCTAGCACTGCCGGGCTGCTCCTCTCTCAAGGAGAAGCGATCGGTGATTCGCTCGCTCCGTGATCGGCTCATGCACAAGTTCAATGTGTCCGTGGCCGAGACCGACTTTCAGGACGTACACGCACGTGCCCAGATCACGGTCGCCTTGGTCGCATCCGATAGACGCCTCGCAGAGTCCGCGCTCGATAAGATCGATCGCTTCGTAGAGAACCACGGCGCGCTGATCACCGGTGTGCGCCGAGAGATTTATTGATGGCATCCAAGCGCGTGGCTCGCCTCAACGAGCAGCTCAAACGTGAACTTTCGGAGCTCATCCGCACGCAGGTCAGGGACCCGCGTGTGGGCGTGGTCACTGTAACGGCCGTGGAGATGGCGTCTGACCTCGGATCCGCGCGCGTCTTCGTTCGCATAATCGGCGATGAGGCCGAGTTCAAGGAGACGCTTGCTGGGCTCGAAGCTGCAGCGCCGTTCCTGCGTGGGCTGCTCGGCCGCATTCTGCACATCCGCCGGATCCCTGAACTGCGCTTCCGCGAAGACCGGTCCATGGAGCACGCACGTCGGATCGAGCAGCTGCTGTCGGAGGTGGACGTGCCGGAGGAAGAGACGGTCGAGGTCGACGCGGAGACCCCGCCCGAGAGCTCGGAGTGACCAGGCTCGACATCGTCCTTCCGCTGGACAAGCCGGAAGGGCCAACCTCGCACGACGTGGTGGCGATGGCGAGGAAGGCCTTGGGCATCCGAAGGGTCGGACACACAGGCACGTTGGATCCGTTCGCTTCCGGACTCTTGTTGCTCTGTATCGGGAAGGCGACCCGGCTTGCCGAGTATTTCACCGGCTTGGCAAAGTCCTACGACGCCGTCGCTCGCCTCGGTATCACGACCGACACTGAAGACCGCGACGGCGAGCCCGGCGAGGAACGCCCCGGATGGGCCGATCTGAAACGTGACGCTGTAGTCACCGCAATGCAGGCCTTCAAGGGCGACATCGATCAAGTCCCTCCGCAGTTCTCGGCGAAGAAAGTCGACGGTGTGGCCATGCATCGGCGCGCGCGTCGTGGAGAACACGTCGATTTGGCGGCGCGACAGATCACGGTCCATGAGCTCGAGCTGCGCTCACTCGACCTGCCTTTCATGGAATTCCGGGTGTGTTGCTCGACTGGGACCTACGTACGGTCCCTGGCACGCGACATCGGAGAGGCGCTAGGGGTAGGAGCGCACCTCACCGGACTCAGGAGGACGTCGATCGGGTCGCACACCCTGGAACAGGCGATCACTCCTTCCCAGCTCGAGGACCCCGAGGTGGTATCGAGGGCTGCGCTGTCACCGCTGGAAGCACTCGGGCACCTACCGGCTGTCGTTGTCGATGAGCAGGGCCGTGACCGACTCGCGTTCGGTCAAACGGTCGACGCGCCAGAGACGGCAGACGGCGGGCACGTCGCCGTGGAATACGACGGCCGGCTGGTGGCGATCGCCCGAGTTCGTGACGGCGCTCTCAGGCCTGAGAAGGTATTCCTGCCATGAGCGGAACCGTGCGCTGGGCGTACCCACCGGGCTTGCCCACGGACAAAGGCACCGTCGTGACGGTGGGTACATTCGACGGTGTGCACCGCGGACATTGGGCTGTGCTCGAGGAGATCCGAGAGCGCGCGCGAGCCACCAATCGCCGCAGCGTCCTCGTGACCTTCGATCCACACCCTCTGCGTATCGTACGGCCCGAGCATGCGCCGCCTCTGCTGACGACACCACTCGAGAAAAAGGAGATCCTCGCGGAGAGCGGGCTCGAGTACGCGGTCTTCATCGCATTTACCGAAACATTGTCGCGCTACTCGCCTCGCCGGTTCGTCGAGGAAATCCTGGTCGACCGCCTGCATGTGGAGGAGCTCGTGATCGGGTTCGACCATGGCTTTGGCCGTGACCGCTCCGGCAACGCCGACACGCTGCGCGAGATCGGAGCCGACCTCGGCTTCGACGTCGACGTGGTACCGCCGGTGGAGGCGGGGGAAGAGGCTGTCTCCTCCACACGGATTCGCGCCGCGGTTGCAGCCGGGCGCATGGAGGAGGCCCGCATGTGTCTGGGGAGGCCCTACTCCATTCGCGGTGTAGTCGTTCGCGGGGACGGGCGCGGCAAGGGGTTAGGTTTTCCGACCGCCAATCTCGAGGTCTCGGCGAGCGACAAGTTGATTCCGCCCTCGGGGATCTACGCCGTTCGGGGCGTGCTCAAGCGCGGTACGTATGTAGGAGCCTTGCACCTGGGTCCGCGACCGACCTTCGCTGGGTCTCCCCCTAGCATCGAGTTGCACCTGCTCGACTTCGAAGGCGACATCTACGGCGAGGCCGTGAGGATCGACTTCGTGCACTATCTGAGGCCGGTTCTGCCGTTCGACAGCGTGGGAGCGCTGATCGATCAAATGCGGGCAGACGTCGACCTGGCTCGCCACGTGGTAGACGAGGATTCGGAGTTTGCCTAGCTTATGGGCTAACAAACAACGGCGCTTCCGCTTTCGTGGTCCAGCGCTCTCGCTTCCCTTGCAGCGACTGACTCTCGAGGAGGCCGACGCCCAATGGCGATCGTCAAGGAAGAAGTTATTCAGAAGTATCAGCTCCACGACAACGATCGTGGAAGCACCCCGGTCCAGATCGCGCTCCTTACGGCTCGAATCAACGATCTCCGAGGCCATTTCGACGACCATAAGAAGGATCACCACAGCCGCCGCGGCCTGCTCAAGATGGTCGGGCGTCGGCGTCGCCTTCTCGAGTACATGAAGAAGACGGACATCGAGAAGTACCGCAGCCTGATCAAGGATCTGGGCTTGCGACATTAGTACGCTGAGGCGATCGCCTCAGTTTTTTTCAGCCGAAGCGGTTGTGCGCCTCGGTCGGGAGACGGCCTACGATTTGGCCGCGGAAACGGGCTCACGCGACCCACGCTTTTTGCGTGGGTGCCCGCGTGCCCCTCGCGGCGGTCGCTCTCTCCTCCGGTCCCACGGCAACTCGGCATTCAATCCGAGGCTGGGGATGTTCCCCGGCCGAAACCGAAGTGAGTAGAACAACATGATTCAAAGGATGGAGCGCCAGTTCGCAGGACGGACACTGTCGCTCGAAATCGGCCGTATGGCCAAACTCGCGCAAGGCTCTTGCCTCGTGCAGTACGGCGATACGGTGGTGCTGGTTGCGACCACAGTGCAGGACAGGCCAACCCACCTCCCATTTTTCCCCCTCACCATCGAGTATCGCGAGAAGTCGTACGCTGCGGGCAAGATCCCCGGCGGCTTCTTCAAGCGCGAAGGGCGGCCTGGCGAGAAGGAGATTCTCGCCGCGCGCTGCATCGATCGGCCCATCAGGCCCCTGTTTCCGGAGGGGTTCAGAAACGAGACGCAGGTCGCCTGCTTCATTCTGTCCGCGGACCAGGAAAACGATGCCGACGTGCTCGCCATGCTGGGTGCCTCGGTGGCGCTCAACATGTCGAAGATCCCGTTCAACACGACGGTGGCCTCGGTCCGAGTGGGCCGCATCAAGGACACCTGGGTGCTGAACCCGACCTTCCAGCAGCTCGAGTACTCCGACGTCGACATCGTCGTAGCGGGCTCCGCGGAAGCGATCACGATGGTCGAGGGCGGCGCTCTCGAGGTGCCGGAGAGTGAGATTCTCGAAGCGCTCGAGGTCGCGCATGCAGGCATCAAAGAGCTGTGCGCGTTCCAGGACGAGCTTCTCGAAGGCCATCGCGTGCCGGACATGGAGTGGACGTCGACCGCACCCGATGCCGACCTGAAGGAAAAGGTCGAAGGTATGGCTGCCGCCAAGGTGGCTGAGGCCCTCAACCTCGGTGACAAGCAGGAGCGGAATCAGGCGATGGCCGCGGTGACCGAAGACGTCGTCGCGACGCTCACCGAAGAGGACGAGCAGTACGCCGAGCACGCGAAGGACATCGGCGAGATCCTGCGCGGCATCGAGAAGACGACCATGCGTCGCCAGATCCTCGATAAGGGCGAACGCGCCGACGGACGTGGTTTGGAAGACATCCGTCAGATCACGAGCGAGGTCGGTGTGCTTCCACGCACGCACGGTTCCTCGCTCTTTACGCGTGGTCAGACCCAGGCGCTCGCGGTGGTGACACTGGGCACGTCACGCGACGAGCAGCGGATCGACTCGATCGACACCCGAGAGGAAGTCACCAAGTCGTTCATGCTGCACTACAACTTCCCGCCCTTCTCGGTCGGTGAGGCCAAGCCGTTCCGTGGCACGTCACGGCGTGAGGTTGGCCACGGCAACCTGGCGGAGCGCGCGATCCAACCGCTGTTGCCCGCGTACGACGACTTCCCTTATACGATCCGGATCGTGTCGGACATCCTGGAGTCGAACGGTTCGTCCTCCATGGCGACGGTCTGCGGTTCTTCGCTCGCGCTCATGGATGCGGGCGTTCCCATCAAAGGCCCGTGCGCGGGCGTGGCGATGGGCCTGATCCAAGAAGGCGACGAGCTCGCCATTCTCACCGACATCCTCGGGCTCGAGGACGCACTCGGTGACATGGACTTCAAGGTTGCCGGCACGCGTGACGGCGTGACCTCGATCCAGATGGACATCAAGATCCAGGGTCTGACGGTCGACGTCCTCAAAGTAGCTCTCGAGCGCGCGCACAAGGCTCGGCTGCACATTCTGGACCTGATGGACCAGGTGCTCAGCGAGGCGCGCGACGACCTCTCCGCCTACGCGCCGCGCATCGTGTCGATCCAGATCAACCCCGAGAAGATCGGTGAGATCATCGGCCCCAAGGGCAAGACCATTCGGGCGATCCAGGAAGATTCGGGTGCCACGATCGACATCGACGACAGCGGTCTGGTCAAGATCGCCGCGGTGTCGGGCGAGGCCGGAGCTCGGGCGCGGGAGATGATCGAAGCGATCGTGAAGGACCCCGAGATAGGACGGATCTACGAGGGCCCGGTGAAGAATACCACCACGTTCGGTGCCTTCATCGAGATCATGCCTGGTACCGAAGGCCTGTGCCACATCTCGGAGCTCCAGGAAGGACGCACCGACAAGACCGAGGATGTGCTCAAGAAGGGCGACATCACCAAGGTCAAGCTGCTCTCGATCGACGAGAAGGGTCGCCTCAGGCTCTCGAGAAAGGCCGCCTTGGAGGAGGAGCTTGCTGACGCGGCCGACAACGGCGACGACGCGGCCGAGGGTGCGGACGAGGCGGCTCAGACCGCCGACGCCTGAGCAGGCCGGGTGCCGAGTAGGACCACGAGGGGGCACGGGCATACGCCCGTGCCCTCTTTGGCTTCGCCACTGACTGAGACGCGTGCCGGGTCGAGCGCCGCCGGGGACGGTACTGACATGATGAAAGAGTCGGTTCTCGACGGTGGGATCCACGTGCTCAGCGAGTACATACCGTCGGTTCGTTCGGCGAGCGTCGGTATTTGGATCCGCCAGGGTGGGGCCCACGAGCCGTTGTTGGACACGGGCGTGAGCCACTTGCTCGAGCACATGGTCTTCAAGGGCACAGAGCGACGCTCGGCCGCCGAGATCGCGATGGCGCTCGAAGGCCTAGGTGGCTCACTCGACGCTTATACCAGTCGCGAACACACTTCCTATCAGGCCCGGGTTCTGGACGAGCACATCGGCGAGGCACTCGATGTACTGGCCGACATGGTATTGGATCCTCTGCTGCGGGCAGAGGATCTGGAGCTCGAGCGCGAGGTCGTGCTCGAGGAAATCGCACAGGTCGACGACACGCCGGACGATTTGGTCTTCGAGCTCCACTCCGACCTTCTCTGGGCTGGGCACCCGTACGGCCGTTCGATCCTGGGCACGAAAGAGTCGGTCGCCGACATGAGCATCGACACGCTACGCGAACTGCACGCCCGAACCTATGGCGGTGAGAACCTAGTCGTCGCCGCGGCCGGCAACGTGCAACACGAGCGCTTGGTGGAGGCGGTCCACAGCCTTTTTGGCTCTCGGGCCACGGGCGAGCCCAGCGACCGCGTCGCGATACCCGGACCTACTCTCGCCGGCCAGCACCGAATCGCACGCTCGACCGCACAAACACATGTGGTGCTCGGGGCCGGGGTTCCGGGGCACGCGCACAAGGACCGGTACCCGCTCGCGCTGCTCTCTTCGGAGCTGGGCGGAGGCATGAGCTCCAGGCTTTTTCAGAAAATCAGGGAGGAGCTCGGACTCTGCTACTCCGTGTACACCTACCAATCGTTCTACAGCGCGTCGGGCCTTTCCGGAGTGTATGTCGGAACGCGGCCGGCGACGGCGGATGCCGCGGTCGACGCGATCTCCGCTGAGATGAGCCGCATGGCCAATCTGGGACTCAGCGCGGACGAGTTGGAGCAGACCAAGAGGCAGGTGAAGGGGCAAGTCATGCTGTCCCTGGAGTCGACCGGGGCGCGGCTGTACCGGCTGGCGTCCTTCGCGCTGCATCGGGAGCCGTTCTTAGGGCTCGATGGCCTACTCGACAAGATCGACTCGGTGACCCTCGAGGACGTATGCCGTGTCGCGGCCGAATTCTACGATCCCGACCGCCAACTGGTGGTCCGACTTGGCCCGGATGCCACGAATGGGAGCGCGCAAGCGTGACTGAAAGACAATCCAACCAGGGAAGCGCTTAAGAAATGCTGATCGGCGTTCCGAAGGAGATCAAAAGCGACGAGTATCGCGTCGCGTTGCCGCCGGCCGGGGCAGAGATGCTCACGCAGGCCGGGCATGAGGTCTTTGTCGAAAAGGGTGCCGGGTTGGGTAGCGGGTTCACCGACGACTTCTATGTGAACGCCGGCGCGGCAATACTCGATGGCCCAGAGGATGTCTGGGCGCGGGCCGATATGATCATGAAGGTCAAGGAGCCCATCGAGGTCGAGTGGCCTCGCATGCGCGACGGCCAGGTCATCTTCACGTACTTCCACTTCGCTGCCGACGAGTCGCTCACAAGGGCATGCGTCGAGTCCGGATCCATCGCGATCGCGTATGAGACGGTCGAGCTTCCAACCGGAGAGTTGCCGCTGCTCACGCCCATGAGCGAGGTCGCGGGCCGCATGGCCGTACAGGAGGGTGCCAAGTACCTGGAACGCCCCCAGGGCGGCCTCGGGGTTCTGCTGGGCGGTGTTCCGGGTGTGCTACCAGGAAAAGTACTCATCCTGGGCGCTGGCGTGGTCGGTACCAACGCGGCGAAAATAGCTGCCGGCATGGGCGCTCGCGTCCACATGATGGACATCAACCTCAAGCGCCTGCGCTACCTCGACGACGTGATGGCTGCAAATGTGAACGTGCTTTACAGCACTCGCTACGCGATCAGGAAGCAGATTCAGGATGCCGACCTCATCATCGGGGCGGTTCTGATTCCCGGAGCGAAGGCGCCCCACCTCATCAGCCGCGAGGACCTCGGCCTCATGCGAGCCGGTACGGTGATCGTCGACGTCTCGGTCGACCAAGGAGGCTGCGTCGAGACGATCAGGCCCACGACGCACCAGGACCCTGTCTACACGGTCGACGATGTCATCCACTATGCTGTGGCGAACATGCCCGGCGGCGTCCCGCGCACGAGTACGCTCGCGCTCACCAATGCGACGCTGCCCTATATGATGGCGTTGGCGGGCAAGGGCTGGCAGCGAGCGTGCCTCGAGGACGACGCCCTTAAGCTCGGCGTCAACGTCGTGCGTGGCCATGTGACCTACCCTGCGGTCGCTGACGCGTGCGGCCTCGAGTGCCATGACACCGACGACTTTCTGACTTGAGCTCGGTCGTCCGCTTTCGCCGGCTTGCATCGAACCCCGATCTTCCGCTGCCGGGTAGGGGCACACCTCAAGCGGCCGGCTACGACATCCGCTCTGCCGAAGACGAGGTGGTGCTGCAACCAGGTGAGATCCGGCTTGTGAGCACGGGCCTTGTCATGGAGCTGCCCGAGGGTATGGAGTGCCAGGTCCGACCGCGTTCCGGGCTCGCGCTCAAGCACGGGATCACATTGCCAAACAGCCCCGGCACCATCGACCCGGACTATCGCGGTGAACTCCGAATCATCATGCAAAATCTCGGCCCACAGGCTGTCACGCTGATGCGCGGAGAGCGCATCGCACAGCTCATTTTCGCTCGCTTCGAGGCACCCGAAGTGCTCGAGGTGGACGAGCTGAATGAGACCGAGAGGGGCGAGGGTGGGTTCGGCAGCACGGGAACGAGCTAAACGCATACGGGACACTGGCATCCCGGAAGAAGTAAACGTACGTTCCAAGGCCTTTTTGGCCCGCGGTGGAGCCAGCCGCGGGTCCTTTTTGGCCCTCACCACCAGAGAAGCTGATTTGTCCGCACTGAGCGATTGGTTCGGCTCGGGGCGTCTTGTCCCGGTAAACGACATCGCCGTCGACCTAGGCACGGCGAACACGCTCGTATATGTGAAAGGTGAGGGCATCGTACTCAACGAGCCCTCTGTGGTCGCGGTCAACAAGGGTAGCAAGCGCATCATGGGCATCGGCTTGGAGGCGAAGCGGATGCTGGGCCGCACGCCCGAGGGCATCGAGGCCATCCGACCGCTCAAGGACGGCGTCATCGCGGACGTCGACATCACCGAACTCATGCTGCGTCACTTCCTCAAGGAGGTGACCAAGAAGCGCATCTTCCGCATCAAGCCGCGGGTCGTGGTGGGTGTGCCGTCCGGCATCACCGAACTCGAGCGGCGTGCGGTGCGCTCCTCCGCGATGTCGGCCGGCGCCAAAGCGGTGTACATGGTCGACGAGCCGATGGCGGCCGCGATCGGTGTCGGGCTTCCCGTCGAGACCCCGACCGGAAACATGGTGATCGACATAGGCGGTGGTACGACCGAGATCGCGGTCATCGCGCTCTCTGGCATCGTGTCCAACACCTCGATTCGCGTGGGGGGCGATGAGCTCGACCGGGCCATCGTGACCTTCCTTCGCAAGAACTACAACCTGCTCATCGGCGAGCCGACCTCCGAGGCCATCAAGATCCAGATCGGCTCGGCGTTCGACTTCGGCGAAGAGCGCGAGATGGACGTGAAAGGGAGGGACCTCGTTTCGGGGATCCCGAAGACGGTCAAAGTGCACTCGCAGGAGGTACGCGAATGCATACAGGAGCCGATCCAGGCCATCGTCGAGGCCGTACGCCGTGCGCTGGAGATCACGCCCCCGGAGCTGTCTGCGGACATCGTCGATCGTGGCATCGTCATGACCGGTGGCGGCGCGCTGATCCGGGGACTCGATCGGCTGCTGTACCACGAGACCAACCTGCCGATCCACGTGGACGATGAGCCGCTCACGTGTGTCGTGCGGGGCGCGGGCCGCATCCTAGACGACCTGCACAAGTACCGCACCGTTCTGGTTCCGTAGGGAAAGGCGCGGTGCCGGCGTACGGACCTGAGCCGGAGACCAACGGCGGCCGACGACCGGGCATGCTCGCGATCACCTTTCTGCTGCTTGCCCTCTCGATCTCGTACTTGCCGGACGTCGCCCAGCAGCGCATCGCGTGGACGTTGAGGGTTTCGATTCTGCGCCCGTTCCTGGCCACGCAAGAGCGGATCCTGGCGGCGCGCATGAACGCGCAGAACGTCGAGCAGCTCATGGGCCAGATCGACTCGATGACCGCCGTGCTATCCACGCAGGCGGCGCTTTTCGACGAGAACTCCACGCTACGCAAACTGCTCGACCTCGCCGAGCGCGCTGGGCCCTCGTTCTTGCCGACCACGGTGCTGCGGGGTGGTACGGCAGGCTCGGAGAGCATGTTCTTGGTAAGAGTCGGCGCCGCTCAGGGGATCTATGAGGGCGCTCCGGTCGTGACCTGGCGCGGCTTGGTGGGGGTCATTCTAGAGGTGCAGAAGGAGATCTCGCGCGGCATGGATTGGACCCACCCGGACTTCAAAGTGAGTGCCATGCTTCAGGACGGCACGATGTTCGGCATTGTGGACAACCGACGGCGCGCGTTCCGCGAGGTCGACCGCCTCGTGCTCAACGGCACACCCTTCAGCGAGGACGCGTTGCCAGGCACTCCGGTGCTTACCAGCGGATTGGGTGCCACATATCCGCGGGGCATTCCCGTGGGTGTAATCGATGAAGTGGAGGCGACTCAAGGGCAGTGGGGAAAGAGCTATTGGCTACGGCCGATGGTCGAGCCGGGGGAGGTCACTCACGTCTTGGTCGCCAGGCGAGGCGCTGGTGGCGACGTCGGAGCTCTGTGGTTGGCGGATTCGGTGCAGGTGGGTGAGGCGCGCACCCAACTCGGGCGCCGCCCGTGAAGACCGATGCTCGCATCTGGCTACTCTTCGCGGGCCTCGCGCTGATGCACTTGCTGCTGCACGTGGGATTCGGGATCGGAAGGGCCGCACCCGACTTGCTCACGGTTGCGCTGCTGCTGGGCGCGCGGGAGGTGGGCATGGGGCGTGCGGCTGGCATGGGGCTGCTCTTCGGGTTGCTGGAGGACGCACTGAGCGTGTTGTCGTTTGGGGCGAACAGCGCCGCGATGACCATCGTCGCCGTGCTGGGGGCGGTTACGAGGGATCTCTTCGTAGGAGACTCCTTGTTCTTTTTGGTATCGTACTTCTTGATCGGGAAGTGGGTCCGAGACCTGGTGTATTGGTTCATGGTGGGCGAGACCCTTCGGCAGCCCTTCGTCGATCAGGTGCTCATTCAAGGCCTCATCGGAGGCATGTATGCCGCGATCGTCGGCGTGGTGTTGCTCGCGGTTACTGGACTCAGGCAGCAGGCCCCAGCATGAACGTGCATCACGCGCACGAGCGTCGTCGTCGGGCTCGGGGCGCGCAGCTAATGATTGCGCTGGTTCTGGGGTTGCTCGCGGCCGCGTTCTTCCGCATCCAGGTCCTGGGTTCGGACGCCTGGGAGTTGAGGGCGACCTCGAATCGAATTCGCCAGCTCTCGTTGCCCGCGCCCCGTGGCATCATTTATGACCGGAACGGGGACATCCTGGTCGACAACGTGCCGGGGTACGCCATCACTTTGCTGCCCGGTCCCCTGGATGAGGCACGCGAGACACTAGAACGCATGAGTGCGTATGTCGAGATGTCCGAGGAACGCATCGAGCGAGTACTCGCCACGCTGCGCCGGTATGGACGAGAGGTCGTAGTCGACGCTGATGCTGACTTCGAGACGGTCAGCGCGCTAGAAGAACGTCGAGCCGAGTTCCCCGGCCTCTATCTCGAGATGCGTCCGCGCCGCCGATACCTGCTCGGGGAGGCGGCGGGGCACGTGCTGGGGTACGTGGGAGAGATCACCGCCGAGGAGTTGGCCTCTCCATCTTTCGCCGCCGACCTTTATCGCCAAGGCATGGTGGTCGGCAAGAATGGGATAGAGAACGAGTACGAGCAGCAGCTTCAGGGCCGGCAGGGACTCCGGTATCTGGAGTTCGATGCACGAGGGCACATCGTCGGTGACTTCGGAGGCGCGCGCACGGATCCGGGCGAGTCGGGACAGGACCTCCATCTCAACTTGGACATGGAACTCCAGGCGTGGATCCACTCGATCTTCCCGGACTCGATGGCGGGGGCGGTAGTGGCGCTCGATCCGGCGGATGGTGGTGTCCTGGCGCTCTATTCGGCCCCCTCCTACGACCCCAACGAGTTCGTGGGAGGAATCAGCACGGATCTGTGGGCCTCGCTCACGGCGGATGAGGGCAATCCGTTGTACGACCGTTCGGTGCTCGGCTTGTACGCGCCCGCGTCGACTTGGAAGCTGGCGACCGCGGGCATTGCGCTGGACCTCGGCGTCGTAACTCCCGACGAATTCATGGCCGTGCCGTGTAACGGGTCCTTCACCTTTGGCGCGCGTTCGTACCGATGCCATCTAGCTGAGGGCCACGGCTTCAACAATCTGGCCCAGGCGATCGGTAATTCGTGCGACGTCTACTTCTACCAGCTCGGACTCAGGATCACGCTCGACGAGCTGCTCCGGCGCTCGACCGAAATCGGCTTCAGTCAACGCTGTGGCATCGATCTGCCTCAGGAGAGCCAGGGTATCTTCCCGGCTGAGCGGGCGTTTTGGGAGCGGCGCTTCGGGTACGCGCCACGCGAAGGCGAGGTGCTCAACCTCGCCATCGGACAGGGGCCCAACTCGCAGACACCGCTCAAGATGGCGCAGTTCTACCTGGCGATCGCCAGCGACGGATCAGCGCCGACCCCCGCGCTCGCGCAGGGCGCGAATGAGGGAGAGGGGTGGTCGCTCGACCTCGCGCCGGAGCACCTCGAGTCCCTACGCGATGGTCTTCGCGCGGTAACCGCACCCGGCGGGACCGCCCACATCCGGACCTCACTGGAGTACTGGGAGGTCCTGGGAAAGACAGGAACGGGTGAGCACGCCGAAAGCCAGGCCGGGACCGCGCCGCCGCACGCGTGGTTCGCAGGCATGGCTGGGCCGTTCGGCGGTCCCCCCGAGATCGTGGTGGTGGTGATCGTCGAGTATGGGCAGAGCGGGAGCTCGGTGGCGTCCCCGATCATGTCCAAGACCGCGGACTTCTATTTGCGGAAGAAATACGACATCCCATTCGACACGGTGCAGACGTACCTCGAGCATATTCAGCGGGGCCCGGTGCCCGCGTGGTACCGGGAGCGTTATCCCACGAACGCCGGTAGCCGGTGACCCGCCTGCTCGAAAAGTGGGCGGTGGACCCTCCGCTCGTCTTCGCCATCTTCGCGATGACCTTGTTCGGAATCGCGATGATCTATTCCGCAGGGGTCGTGCACATCCCGAATGCGGTGACGCAGGACGCATGGGTCAAGCAGGCGGCGTGGTTCGCGATCGCGCTTGTCGCGTTCACAGTGCTCGCCCGAGTCCCCCTGCGCTGGATCGAGTGGGTGGCGGTCCCGTCGTACGTGGTTGGGGTCCTCCTGCTCGCCATCACGTTGGTCATCGGGACGGGCGCCGGAACCGCCATCGGCGTGAAGAGCTGGATTCGCATCGGCGGGTTTGGCTTCCAGCCGTCCGAGTTCGCCAAGATCGCCACGATCCTGATGCTTGCCCGTGTGCTTTCCCAGCGAAAAGAGCCGCTCACCTCGCTGCGCGATTTGCTGCTGCCATCGGTGCTCGTGGGACTCCCGCTCGCGCTGGTCATGCTGCAGCCGGACCTCGGTACGGCGCTGGCGTTTGGCGGCATCCTCTTCGCGATCTTGTTCTGGGCGGGTACGCCGGTGGCGCTGTTGCTGCTCGTCGCGAGTCCAGGCGTGGGACTCGTGCTCTCCTTCGACACCCGGATCTGGTCGGCGTACATCGTGGGCGTGGTCGCCTTCCTGTATCTGTATCGTTACCGCCTCTTCCTATTCGAATCCGTGGCCGTGGTATTGGCGAATGTCGCTGCGGGCACAATCTCGCGGCCGCTTTGGGAATCGCTCAAGCCCTACCAGCAGAATCGCATCCTGGTATTCCTCGACCCGGAGGTCGACCCCCGCGGGGCAGGGTACCAGGTCATACAATCGAAGGTGGCGGTCGGCAGCGGCGGTCTGACCGGACAGGGGTTCACGCTGGGCCCGCAGAAGCGCTACGACTTCCTGCCGGAGCAGCACACCGACTTCATCTTCAGCGTCGTAGGTGAGGAGCTCGGTTTCTTGGGCACGATGGCGGCGATTCTCGGTTTTGCCTTCATCCTCACGCGCTTGGTCCGGATGGCCGAAGAGTCCCCGGATCCCTTTGCCGGCCTAGTCCTGCTCGGTATCTTGGGGGCCTGGCTCGTCCATATTTTCGTCAATGTCGGCATGACCGTGGGGGTCGTGCCGATCACCGGGATCCCGCTGCCCTTCGTGAGTTATGGCGGCACGTTCCTACTGATGTCCTGGGTCGCCGTCGCGATCGCCGTCCGCGTCGCCCACGAACGATAGGAAGTCGCATGGCGTGGTTCCGAAAGGACAAAAAGCCGCTCAAGGCGCAGGACAGGCGGGACCTTCCGTCCGACGTCTTCGACAAGTGTCCGGGCTGTAGCGAGATCTTGTACCGCGAGCGGCTGGCGCAAAACCTCAACGTCTGCCCGGCATGTGATCACCACCTGAAGATCGCTGCCGAGGCGTACCTGAGCATTCTCGCCGACAGCGGTACGTTCGAGGAGATCGATGCTCATCTGCGCGCCGCGGACCCCCTCGGTTTCGAGGACCTGAAGGCCTACCCGGATCGCATTGCGGCGGCCGAAGCCAAGGGCAAGACCGAGGCGGCCATCTCCGGTACGGGCAAACTCGATGGGATCGACATCGTGCTGACGGTCATGGACTTCGCGTACATCGGCGGTTCCATGGGGTCCGTGGTTGGCGAGAAAATCGCGCGTGCCGGCCGCGTCGCGCTCGAGCGGGAGATCCCGTTCCTCATTGTGAGCGCGTCGGGTGGAGCGCGCATGCAGGAAGGCATGCTCTCACTCATGCAGATGGCCAAGACGTCGACGGTGCTCGCGCGCCTTCATGAGGCCTCGATCCCGTTCATTTCCATCTTGACCAACCCGACGACCGGTGGTGTCACGGCGTCGCATTCGATGCTCGGCGACGTAAACATCGCCGAACCCGACGCGCTCATTGGATTCGCCGGGCCCCGAGTGATCGAAGAGACCATCAAACAGGAGCTGCCGCAGGGATTTCAGCGTTCGCAGTTCCTGCTCGAGCACGGCATGGTTGATTGCATCGTCGATCGGCGTGAGTTGAAGAAGACAGTGGCGCTCGTCCTCCGCCATCAGTTCGCCGGATGGACGGAGTAGCCGGCCCGCGCCTCTCCGCGCCCGACCGCCTCGACAGACCCTTCGCAGATCCGCTCGTCTTGCGGCTTTTCCCGCCGCTGGCCACGGGCGTGCACTGGGGGTTGGAGCGCACCGTGCGGGCGCTGGAGTCGCTCGGCGACCCGCATCGCGCGTATCCGACGATCCACGTTGGTGGGACCAATGGGAAGGGCTCGGTGGCCTCCACGCTCTCATCGGTCCTGAACGCCAGCGGTTTGAATGCGGCGTGCTACACGTCGCCTCATCTGTGCTCCTTTCGCGAGCGCATATTGGTTGGCGGGCAGCCGCTCCCGGAGGACGAGATCCTTGCTCACGCCGAGGAAGTAACGGACGCCGTAGTGCGCTTCGGCCTGACGTTCTTCGAGGCTGTGACCGTGCTGGGCTTCCACACCTTCGCGCGCTCGTCTGCGGATGTCGCGGTGATCGAGGTCGGCCTCGGTGGCAGGCTCGACGCCACCAATGTGCTCAGGCCCGAGGTCGCTGCGGTCACCAACATCGCCATGGACCACGCCGACTATCTCGGAGACTCGCTCGAGAAGATCGCTTGGGAAAAGGCCGGAATCGTCAAGCCGGGGGTCCCCTTGGTGACCGCCGAGGTGGAGCCAGCCTTGTTGCAGGTCTTCCGCGACGTGACGGCCGAAACCGGAGCCCCGTTGGTGACACTGGATCCGGACTCGGTCGAGGACCTCACAGTCGCGGCCGACCGCACCAGCTTCGCCTTGCACACCCATGCGTGGGGCCGCCTGGAAATCGAGACGCCCCTGGTGGGACGTCATCAGGCGACGAACGCAGCGTTGGCCATCGAAGTACTCGAGTACCTGCCGGACGATCTGCGCCCTGACGCCGATGCCATTCGCAATGGTGTGCGCGCCGTCGAGTACCATGGCCGGGATGAGATCGAGATCATCGACGGCTTGACCTGGCTGTTCGACGTGGCGCACAACACCGCGGGAATTCGCTCGTTGGTCGATACCATCGATCGACTCGAGCTGCCGCGACCGCTGGTCGCGCTGGTTGGAGTTCTGGGCGACAAGGACTGGCGCAGCATGCTACCGCCGCTATTCGCGAGAACCGATGCCGCGGTGCTGACTCAGCCGCCGTCGGCGCCTCCGGAGCGGCGTTGGAGCCCCGCGGACGCGGCCCACGCGGTGGCGAAGATGACTCGAGTCACGATCGAAGAAGACTTCGAGCGTGCGTTCCAGCGGGTCCGCTGTGACGCCGGGCAGGGCACCGTGGTGGTCACGGGCTCGGTGCACACCGTCGGCAGCGCACTACGACTGCTCGGCCGCGAGCCGTTACGCTAGATTCTGCGCCATCATGGCTAGCTCAGCTTTCTCGAGACTTCCCGGGTTTCGCGACTTTCCTCCGGAAGACCTCGCCCTCCGCTCTCTGATTTTCGGTGCGTGGCGCCAGACTTCCCGGCGCTACGGATTCTTGGAGTATGACGGTCCGCCGCTGGAGCCTCTCGATCTTTACGTCGAGAAGAGTGGGCAGGAGATCGTCGGGCAGCTGTACAACTTCGTCGACAAGGGCGAACGCAACGTGACGTTGCGGCCCGAAATGACGCCCTCGTTGGCACGCATTCTGGCGGACCGTAGCCGCGGCATGAGCAAGCCGATTCGGTGGTTCAGCATGCCGCAACTGTTCAGGTACGAGCGGCAGCAGCGCGGACGTTTGAAGGAGCACTTCCAGTGGAACGTCGACATTGTCGGTGAGTCCGGCGTGGCCGCGGACGTGGAGGTGCTCGCGGTCGGCATCGACGGGCTGCGAGCCCTCGGACTGACGAGCGACGACTTCGCTGCGCGGGTATCTGATCGGCGGCTGTTGACTGCGGTTCTGGGGGCATTGGGAGTCTCGGAGCAGCAGCTTCCGGGCACCTTTGCGCTCGTGGACAAGTCAGAGCGTCAGCCGAAGGAAAAGTCGCGCGCTCACCTCACCGACGAGGTAGGGGTGGACCCGTCCGTAGCGGACCAGGTGCTCGGCATGCTCGATGACTCGAGCATCGAAGCGCTCACAGAGCGCTTTGCGGACCGCGATGATGTGGGTGCCGCACTCGAGCCGGTGCGCGAGTACATTGCGTCTCTCGAGGCGATGGGTCTGGGTGACTTCGTAGAGGTCGATCTTACCATCGTGCGCGGCCTCGCCTACTACACAGGCATCGTCTTCGAGCTGTTCGATTGCAAACGTGAATTGAGGTCAATCTGTGGAGGGGGGCGCTACGATCGGCTGCTCGAGCTCGTCGGAGGTGAGGCACTCCCGGCGGTGGGGTTCGGCATGGGGGACGTGGTCCTGGGTGAGCTGCTCGCGGACCGGAGTCTGATACCGGAATACCAGAGATCTCTCGACTACTTCCTAGTATTGATCTCGGAAGAGCAGAGGCCCCAGGCGCTTGGCATCGCGCATCGGCTCCGCGAAAGCGGCAAGAGCGTGGCGTACGTGCTCAGCGAACGCGGTGTGGCGAAACAGATGAAAGTCGCAGCCAAGGAAGGAGCACGACGGGTGCTGATCGTTGGCCCGGAGGAGCTGGCGCGCGACAGCGTGCTCGTGAAAGACATGGTATCCGGGGAGCAAAGCGAGGTCGCGCTGGACGAGCTCACGTGAGTGAGCGGGCGCGCATCGAACGAGAAGCGCAGGCAGCACACGAAGTTGCGGTTCGTGCAATTCGACGCCTCGACATTCTCGAGTGGGTCATCCTTGCTGGCGCCATGTTGTTGGCGATCGGGGGAGGTGCGGCCGTCGCGTGGTTGATCGCGCCCACGCTTGCGTTCGGTTTTCGACCCATTTGGACGGTGATGTCGGTGCTGCTGTTCGTGGTGCCGGGTGTCATCGCAATCAGGCGTATGCGAAAGGACGAGCGCGAAGCTCGTGCGAAGACCCAAAGGAAACTCGAAAACGAATATGGCCGACGATAAGAAGCTGACGTCCCAACAGGAGGACTTCGCCAAGTGGTACAACGAAGTCGTGCTGAGAGCCGAGCTCGCTGACCACTCGCCGGTGCGCGGAAGCATGGTCATTCGGCCGTGGGGCTACGGAATCTGGGAGCACATGCAGAGCGCCTTGGATGCAATGTTCAAGGAGACTGGGCACGAGAATGCCTATTTTCCGCTTCTAATCCCCATGAGCTTCATCGAGCGCGAGAAGGAGCATGTGGAAGGCTTCGCGCCCGAGCTCGCGGTGGTCACTCAAGCCGGCGGCAAGGAGCTCGAGGAGCCTTATGTGATCCGCCCCACGTCGGAGACGATCATCTACGCGATGTACGCCAAGTGGGTGCAGAGTTACCGCGACCTGCCTGTGCTCATGAACCAGTGGGCGAACGTCGTGCGTTGGGAAATGCGCCCTCGGCTCTTCCTGCGTACGTCCGAGTTCCTGTGGCAGGAGGGCCACACCGCGCACGCCACCGCGGAGGAGGCCGAAGAAGAGACGCGGCTCATCTTGGGCCTGTATCGCACGTTCATGGAAGACTGGATCGCCATGCCGCCGATGACCGGTCTCAAGTCCGAGTCCGAGAAGTTCGCCGGGGCGGTGCGCAGCTACGCTTGCGAGGCGCTCATGAAGGACAACAAGGCGCTGCAGGCGGGCACTTCGCACTTCCTCGGTCAGAACTTCGCGAAGCAGTTCGAGCTCACGTTTCAATCTGAGGATGGCCAGGAAGAGTTCGCCTGGAATACGTCCTGGGGCGTCTCGACCCGTCTCATCGGTGGGCTCGTAATGACACATGGCGACGACAACGGGCTGGTCATCCCGCCGAGGCTCGCTCCCGCACAGGTTGTCGTCATACCGATCCTGCGGGGAGACGATGCCGGGCCGGTTCGAGACAAGGCGGACGAGATCGTATCCAGGCTCAAAGAGAACGGGGTGCGCGTGCGCCTGGATGCGAGGGACCACCTCTCGCCCGGAGCCAAGTTCTTCGAGTGGGAACGAAAGGGCGTGCCGTTCAGGCTAGAGATCGGACCCAGGGATCTCGCTGAAGGAAAGGTCGCGCTCGCGCGTCGATTGACGCCCGAGGGCGAGAAGCGAAAGGCCTTCCTTCCTGAGGCTCAAGCGCTCGCCGAGCTTCCAGAACGATTGGAGTCGTTCCAGGGCGAGCTCTTGCAAGCGGCGATCGCGCGTCGAGAAGCCAATACAGTGCGCGGCGTGAAGAGCTTGGACGAAATGGAGGAGGCGTTCGAGGATGGCGCAGGCTTCGTTTTCAGCGGGTGGAGTGGTGACCCCGCGGTGGAGGAAGCCGTGAAGGAGCGCATGAAGGCAACCATTCGTCTGCTGCCCGACGAAGAATTCCGCTCAGATCAAGCGCCCGCCACGTGCGTCTCGGGCGCGGGTGAGTCGGTGACGGAGGCGGCTTGGGCGAGAGCCTACTGACCCAGCCGTTCGTGCGCAGAAACGGCGAGCTTCACTGCGGGGACATCCCTGCCGCGGAGCTCGCCGAACGCTTTGGGACACCGTTGTACGTCTATGACATCCGACGTATCGCTGAACGCGTAGGCGCGTTTCACACCGCTTTTGCGGGGGTCGACCACCTACTCGCCTATTCCGTAAAAGCCAACGGGAACCTGTCGATCCTACGGCGCCTTCATGCCATGGGATGCGGCGCCGACATCACGAGCCTAGGTGAGCTCTATCGGGCTCGGCAGGCCGGTATTCCCGGGCGCATGATCGTGTTCGCCGGAGTGGGTAAGACCGTGCCGGAGATCGAGGCGGCACTCGAATACGGCATCTACGCGTTCAACGTCGAGAGCAGGGGGGAACTCGAACGCATCGATGAGGTCGCGACGCGCCTAGGGCGACGCGCGCCTTTTGCGATTCGGGTGAATCCGGACGTCTTCGCGGCGACCCCGCACGAGTACACACGCACGGGCACCGCGAGCACTAAGTTTGGGGTGCCTTGGGACGAGACCGGTGACTTGTACCTGTGGGCGAAGGACCGTCCGTGGCTCGTCGCGGCCGGCATCGATATGCACATCGGTTCGCAGATCGTCGATGCCACACCCTACGTGCGCGCGCTCGAGTGTGTGCTCGACCTCGTCACCGAGTTGAGCGCCGCTGGTGTCGACCTCAAGTTCCTGAATATCGGAGGAGGCTACGGTATCCGCTACGACCATGATCCGGGGATGGACGTCGACGAGTTGGCGGCCGAGCTCGTGCCGCCCGTGAAGTCGGCGGGTCTGCGACTCATTCTCGAGCCAGGCCGCTCCATCGTCGGGGACGCAGGTGTCTTGCTGACCCGGGTCGAGTATGTGAAGAGGAGCGGGCGCAAGCATTTCGTGGTCGTGGACGGTGGCATGAGCGAGCTGATCCGACCGAGCCACTACGGCGGCTTCCACGCCGTGGCGCATACAATGCCCAGCCAAGGAGCCACTACGCGGGTCGACATCGTGGGCCCCATATGCGAGACCGGAGATTTCCTCGCGCGCGACCGCGAGCTGCCCCTTCCGGAGCAGGGTGACTTGCTCGCGGTTTGCACTGTCGGGGCCTATGGATTCGCGATGGCGTCGAACTACAACGGCCGCCTGCGACCAGCGGAAACGATGGTCGACGGGAACGAAGCTACCTTGATCCGGCAGCGGGAGACTCTGCCCGACCTTGTCCGCGGAGAAGAATGAGCCACATACACGACCGCGTCCTGATTCTCGACTTCGGATCGCAGTTCACGCAGCTCATCGCGCGTCGCATTCGAGAAGAGCGGGTTTATTGTGAGATTCACCCTCCCACGCGATCGCTCGAGTGGATTCGCGAATGGAATCCGGCCGCCGTGATCTTGAGCGGTGGTCCGTCGTCGGTGTACGACGACAACGTACCCACCACGAACCGCGAGCTGCTGCACTCGGGCATTCCAGTGCTGGGCATCTGCTACGGCTTCCATCTCATCGCTCATCTGGAGGGCGCCAAGGTCGAACATGGCCGTCGTGAATACGGGAGAGCCGAGCTCACAGTGCATGTCGATGAGGGAGTCTTCGCTGGCTTCGAGCCCGGAGAATCCACGACCATCTGGTGCTCGCACGGGGACCACGTCGACGAGCCACCCCCTGGCTACGAAGCGCTGGCGTCCACCGACACGCTTCCCGTGGCTGCGTTCCGTGCCCTGGACCGGCCGGTGTGTGCCGTGCAGTTCCACCCCGAGGTCGCTCACACACACCGGGGAGACGAGATTCTCTCCAATTTCTTATTCGAGGTCGCCGGCTGCGCCCCCACTTGGACGGCCGATGCCTTCATCGAAGACACCATCGAGCGCATCCGGGAACAAGTCGGCGAGGCCAGCGTCATCTGCGGGCTCTCCGGTGGCGTGGACTCTTCGGTTGCTGCGCTGCTCGTCCACCGCGCCATCGGGGACCGACTCACGTGCATTTTTGTCGACCACGGGCTACTGCGGAAGAACGAGCGCGAGCAGGTGGAGACGATGTTTCGGTCCCACTACGACATTAAGCTCGTGGTGGAGGACGCGCAGCAGGGGTTTCTCGGTGACCTCGCGGGAATTTCGGACCCGGAGGCCAAGCGTAAAGCCATCGGCGGCCGCTTCATCCAGGTCTTCGAAGCCACCGCCAAGCGCGAGGGCACCGGAGCCACGTTCCTCGTTCAGGGCACTCTGTATCCGGACGTCATCGAGTCGGTTTCGGTGGGGGGGCCTTCGGTGACCATCAAGAGTCATCACAACGTTGGCGGCCTGCCCGAGCACATGCCCTTCCAGCTCATCGAACCACTGCGCGAGCTCTTTAAGGACGAAGTCAGGAACGTCGGTCGGGAGCTGGGTCTGCCCGACCACTTCGTCGGGCGCCACCCGTTCCCCGGACCCGGACTCGCAATCCGCATCATCGGGGAGATCACCGATGAACGCTTGTCGATGCTACGGGATGCCGACGCGATCTACCTGGAAGAGATCCGCAGCGCCGGACTTTACGACGAGATCTGGCAGGCGTTCGCGGTACTGCTGCCCGTCCAGTCGGTGGGCGTGATGGGAGATGCCCGCACCTACGAAAGCGTGCTGGCGCTTCGAGCCGTGACGTCGCGCGATGGCATGACCGCGGACTGGTATCCTTTTCCGCCCGAGGTGCTGGCACGGATCTCCACCAGAATCATCAACGAGGTGCGGGGTGTGAACCGCGTGACCTACGACATTAGCTCTAAGCCGCCCGCGACCATCGAATGGGAGTAGGGCAAGCATCTCCGGTCGCGCGCCGAACTTCTGGGACAGGACACTACACGAAGGCTTGGCCCTCCACCGGTAGCTTCTTGACCACCACCGCATCCGCCTCGATCTCGATCATCATCTCAGGCTCGATGAGCCGCCGTACTTCGACCATCGACGTCGTCGGCGGATGCTTGCCGAAGTACTCACCGTGAGCACTCCCGAACTCCTGCCAGCTGTCGATGTCCGTCACGAACATTCGAGTTCGGGTGACATCAGCGAGCCCGCCGCCGAGGCCCTCGAGTGCTTCACGAATGATCTCGATGCAACGGACCGTCTGAGCGTATGGGTCCCCCGGGGCATGCACTCCGCCGTCGATCGCGACCGGTGCGCAGCCGGTCACGAAGATGCGATCGCCCGCGCGCAGCGCGCGACAATAGCCGACTTTCGATTCCCATTGCGCGCCGCTGAAGACCCTTTGGAACGACATTTGCTGCTCCGCGTGCAAAAGTGAGGACACCCTCTAGGTGTTCACGTTCACTGAAGGCCCAGCTCACTGCAACAAGGAGGAACCACGTGCGTCGCTCGTTCGTCACGATTCCGTTTCTGGTATTGCGTGCCGCGCCGGTGTCCGCCCAGGTCGCGTTCGACGCCCCGTCATTGATCGGACCCGCTTCGCCGAACGGTTTGGCGATCTATCTCACGAACTCGGATCCCGGCGACGGTCTCGCGGGCTCGTCACTTGGCGAGGGTCGCGTGGGCGAGTGGACGGGGGGTACCGCGCGTCCGTTGGGGAGGGGGCTCGACGGCGACCTGGCGCTAGGCGGAGGCGTCGACATCTCTGGGGTGCTCAGTCGGGGTCTGGGGGACTCGGACATCGACATTCTCTGATGGACGGGCGTCGGCGCGGGCATCGGTGACGACGTCATGGTGTCGGTCCCGCTCGCGATCGTCGCCGGCTGGACTGGAGAGGGGGACGACGTGGTCTTCTCGCCGTACTTGGGCGGTCACATCGCCCTGGACTTCACGTCCATCGACGGGGACGAGCTCGTGTTTGACGCCTTCCTGGACGTCGGCATGGACCTGGAGTTGACCTCGGGGTGGATCGTCCGATTCGGGCTGAGCGTGGGAGGGAGGGGTGCACTGGCACTCGGCATTTCGGTACCGAGCGGGTCCAGTCGCACTCAGAACTAGGAAGCGCTACCGGCGTCCGGGGTCGTCCATCATCGCACGCTGTGCTTCTAGCAGGAGCTCGATCTCGTCCCAGACCTCACGCATGACGGTGAGGTCCCGCCCGTAGTACTCGGCGAAGCCGAGAATGTCGGCTTCGCTGGCTCCGTGACGAGACAGCACCTCGGCACGCGCTTCATCTGTGATCTCTCGCTCATCCGTAGTGAGCGCGGCAGCTCGAAGATCGACGTAGACAGCAACAAAGACGGAGCGGTCGATGACGTCGCCGGGGCCTGCCGCGTCGCCCATGCACGCCGAGAGGGATACAGCGAGCCCCATGAACAGAAGCGTCCGGGCGCGCGCAGTCTGAAGTGGGACCATAGGGAGTTGATATCCCTCATCGGGTCGATGGGGTCCGCCAGACCCAGGATTTGATCTGGCCCCCCACGATCGTAGATGACCTTCAAGGCCTCCACCACGTCCGGGTCGAAGGGCTTGGTCAGGAAGCCCATCGCTCCTGCTGCGAGGGCGCGCTGGCGCACCTCGGGACTGTCGTCGCCCGTGATGACGAGAATGGGAAGATACTCCTCCGCGGAGAAGATGGACGACAGCGAAGCGAGCAGCTGGAACCCGTCGACTTCGGGCATGTAGAGGTCCGGAATGATCAGGTCCACGTGCTCCCGTTTCACGAAATCCAGGACCAGACGTGTGTCGGTGATACCCGCGGGCTTGGCGTAGCCCACTCTGCGGAACAAGCGTTGCAGAGACCCCACGATCACCTGATCGTCATCGACCACCAGGATCTTGCCTTCCAGCCGGACCCCAATGTCGGGTGTGCCATCGATCTCGAGATGCGCGGACGGTGACTTCGTCCCACGCGTTTGTGGTTTCTTCTCAGGTGGTGTCTGGCCGTCGTCGAGATCGAAAAGGTCGACAACCGCGTCACGCAGTTCGTGAATCTCCATGGGCTTGCTCATGAATGCGCTGCACGGACCTGGGGTGCCGCCCCAGTACACCTCTTCCTGCGGATAGCCCGACATGTACAGCACGGGTAGGTCCTTGCACGCCCGGGTTGCGATATCCACCAGTGTGAACCCGCTCATTTCCGGCATCACGATGTCGGTGACCAATAGGTCGATGGCTTCGGGCCCGGTGATGCAAGCGAGCGCTTCGCGGGCTGACGCGACTGCCGTGACCTCGCAGCCGAAGCGCTCGAGTATGCGGCGCGTCGCGCGCAGAGTCGCTTCATCATCGTCCGCCACCAACACGCGCAGAGCCTCGAGCTGCGTGGGCGGAGGCTCCACGACCACGACCGGCGCTCGCGCTCGTCTGGCTCCGTCGGGGGCGGTCGACTCTGCTCGCTAGCCAGATACAGGGCCCTCTCCGCGGCAGCGAGAAGTATGTCCGGCGATCCCATTCCGTCCTTGATCGCCGACACGCCTACGAGCAGCTTGGTGCGCCCCCGCGGGAACGCGGAGTCGTCGAAGCTGTCCTTTACCTCCCTTGCGTACCGTCGCGCTTGCTCGAGTGGGCAGTCGGGCAGGATCGTGAGGAATCGCGCACCGGTGTAGCGAGCGCACAGGTCCATGCGGCGGGTGCGGTCTGCCAGGATGCATCCTAGCGTCTGGACTGCGTGCTCGGCAGCCTCTTCTTGCAGCACGGAGCCGTCCTCACCCCGGCGGTCGAGCTCCATCAACACCACCGCGAGACCGTTTCCGCGCAAAGCCAGCGCCCACCCGGCCTCGAGGAATACCGAGCCGTGCAACCGGTTGGGAAGTCCGGTCTGGGCGTCCGTTAGGACGTCGGCACGAGATGGAGTTTCGGGATCGCTATAGGGCACAGTCACACGTTTTGAGGCCCGCCATGCCGCAGCATTCGAGTGAGCGCCGACATGACCGGGTCTGGAGGCCGTCCGGCTGTCCTTGTAGTATCGACACGAAGGGGGTCTGACTTGCCTAGCAGCCCGTGGCAGAGAACCATGCTGAGCGCTGATCGACTTACAGTGAAAGCCGGCGAAGCGCTGCAAGCAGCAGCGGCGGAGGCTCGGCAGCGCGGGAACGCCGAGGTGCACGGTGTGCATCTGCTCGACGCCCTTCTGGCGCAGGAAGAAGGCATCGTTGTCCCCATCTTGCAGAAGATCGAGGTGCGGGTCGCGCGCGTCCGTGAGCAAACGGGCGAGGCGCTCTCACGGATGGCTCGCGTCGAGGGCGGGTCCGATCCCAATCTCTCTCGGGATCTGCGCAAAGCTCTCGACGCCGCTGAGGATGTCTCCCGCGAACTCGAGGACGAGTTCGTGTCCACCGAACACCTGCTGCTGGGGCTGACCGGGGAGAAGAACGACGCGGGCCGCATTCTCCGAGATGCAGGCGCCACCCTCTCCGAGGTTCGCGCAGCCGTCGAATCGGTCCGCGGTTCCCATCGCGTCACCGACGACACGCCCGAGGACAGCTATCGTGCGCTTGCTCGGTACTCGCGGGACCTCACCGAGCAGGCGCGGCGCGGAAAGCTGGACCCCGTCATTGGGAGAGACGAGGAGATCCGTAGGGTCATCAAGGTCCTGGCCAGGCGCACCAAGAACAACCCGGTGCTCATCGGTGAGCCGGGAGTCGGCAAGACGGCCATCGTCGAAGGCCTCGCTCAAAGGATGGTCGAGGGTGACGTGCCCACGTCGCTCTCGAACAAGAAGCTGCTCCAGCTCGACATCGCCGCCATGCTTGCGGGCGCTAAGTACCGGGGCGAGTTCGAGGAGCGTATGAAGGCTGTGCTCAAGGAGATCACCAAGGCCGATGGCCGCTACGTGACGTTCATCGACGAGATCCACACGATCGTGGGGGCGGGCGCAGCCGAAGGCGCTGTTGACGCGGGCAACATGTTGAAACCCGCGCTGGCCAGAGGTGAGCTTCGTGTTGTGGGCGCCACGACGCTCGACGAGTATCGGAAGCGCATCGAAAAGGATCCGGCGCTCGAGCGGCGCTTCCAGCCGGTTTTCGTGGCGCCGCCTTCCGTGGAGGACACGGTCGCGATCCTACGCGGCCTCAAGGAGCGCTACGAGGTGCATCACGGCGTACGCATCACCGACGATGCCATCATCGCCGCGGCGAAGCTCTCAGACCGGTACATCGGGGGCCGCTTTCTGCCCGACAAGGCGATTGACCTCATCGACGAGGCTTCGAGTCGGCTGCGCATCGAGATCGACTCGCTGCCCCAGGAGATCGACGAGGTCGAGCGGCGCATCGTACAGCTCGAGATCGAGCGCCAGGCGCTGCTCTCCGAATCGGATGGCCCTGCACAGGAGCGTCGGCGTGTGATCGAGGCCGAGCTCGCGGAGCTACGCGAGAAGAGCCAGGGCATGAAAGCGCGCTGGCAGGCCGAGAAAGACGTGATCCAACAAATCCAGCAGTTGCGGACGCGCGTGGAGGAGTTGAGGGTGGAGGCGGACCGCGCGACGCGCACGGGGGAGTTGAATCGGGCTGCCGAGATCAACTATGGAGAGATTCCCACCGCTGAGGCCGAGATTGAAGCGCTGGCGGAGCGCCTCGCGGAGCTGCAGAAGGACAAGCGGTTCCTGAAGGAAGAGGTCGACGCAGACGACATCGCGGGTGTGGTCGCGGAGTGGACCGGCATTCCGGTGACGCGACTCATGGAGTCGGAGCGCCAACGGCTGGTGCAGTTGGAGCAGCATCTCGGTGCGCGAGTCATCGGACAGGTGGAGGCCGTGGCCGCGGTGTCGAACGCGGTCCGTCGAGCCCGCGCGGGACTCCAAGACCCCGACCGGCCGATCGGTTCCTTCATTTTCCTGGGCCCCACCGGTGTGGGCAAGACCGAGACCGCACGCGCGCTTGCCGAATTCATCTTCGACGATGAGCGCGCGATGGTGCGCATCGACATGTCGGAGTACATGGAAAAGCACGCGGTAGCACGCCTCATTGGCGCGCCACCGGGATATGTGGGCTACGAGGAAGGGGGTCAGCTGACGGAGGCGGTCCGCCGCAGGCCACATGCTGTGGTGCTCTTCGACGAGATCGAGAAGGCTCATGTGGACGTGTTCAACGTTCTACTGCAGATGCTCGACGACGGACGGCTGACCGACGCGCAGGGCCGGACCGTAGACTTCCGCAATGTCGTGATCATCATGACATCCAACATCGGAAGCCAGCACATTCTGGAGCTCACGGGCGACGCCGACTGGAGTGACGTCGAGAGCGCGGTCCGCGGTCAGCTGCAACAACACTTCCGGCCCGAGTTCCTGAACCGAGTGGACGACGTTGTCGTATTCCGTCCGCTCGGTGTGGAAGAGCTCACCCAGATCGTCGATTTGCAGCTCGATCGAGTCGTGGAACTGGTGGCCGAGCAGGGCATCGTGCTCGACGTGTCCACCGCGGCGAAGCGGTACCTCGCGAGCGAGGGGTACGACCCGGTCTTTGGCGCACGACCCCTCAAGAGGGCGATTCAACGATCGATCCAGGACCCCTTGGCACTCTTCCTGCTCGACGAGGAGGTGGCTGAGGGGACACGAATCGTGGTCGATACGTCCGAGGCGGGCGACCGACTCGATCTTGAGGCGTTGCCGCCGGACGCTCTGGTTGGCGTGCGGACAAGGGCCGAATAGGGGCCCGCGAGGGCTTCCTGCCCACAGCGGTTTTGCCGACATTGCGGGGGCCTCCTCCAACCGTGTGCCAGGAGTGGCGATGAGTGGATCGACGAGCGTGTTCGGACCGGGTCGTCTAGCGTTGCTAGCAATCGTCATCGTGTCGGCGGCGTGCACGACCCAGGTCATCCAGTCCCCGGGGGCAATGGCGGTCCTGCCCCAGCTGTCGGTGGAGAGATCCCTTCAGGCGGCCAACTCGCGAGACTTGCACGGGATGGGCCGCCTTTTCAGGACGTCGAGCGGGCCCGTCATGGAAACTGGCGGCACTTTCGGCTGCATGTTCAAGAAGATCGGGTCGTGATTCGGGGGTCAGTCCTGCGTGACCCGGCAGGAGCTCGAGATCCGCGTGGAGGCCATTTCCTCCATACTCCGCCACGAGAACTACCGAATCGTGCGCGAGGAGATGGTCGCGGGCCGTGACACACCAACAACGCGAGTCGTGGTCAACCTTACGATCCGTGGTCAACGCGTCGACACCATCCCCTTTCTGGTGGTCGAGGCGAGTGGGGGGAGGTGGCTCGTCTAGGAGGTCGATCTGCAGGCTGTGATGGCCGCCCGGTAGGCTGTGACGGGCTTTGTGCGCGCGTGGGAACCCCCGTACGTTTGTTAGGTACGGGGGGGGCCGCGGTGAAGCAAGCGGCGGACTAACGGGAGTGCTGGATCAGCTCGATGAGTACGCCTTGAGTGCTGGAGGGGTGCAAGAAAGCGACTAGATGTCCGTTGGCGCCCGGGCGCGGGACCCGGTCGATGAGCTCGATGCCCTGCGCCTCGAGGCGGGCAAGTTCGGACTCGATGTCATCAGTTCGGTACGCGAAGTGGTGGAGTCCCGGACCCCGACGTTCGAGGAAGCGACCGATGGTCGTTTCCGAGCTCAGTGGCTCGAGCAGCTCGACAGCGCCGACGAAGGCGATGCGGACTCCTTGGGCCTCTAGGACTTCAGGCGGGGAGCTGGTTTCCCCGAGCAGGACCTCGAAGAGGCGGCACGCCTCTTCCAAGGACGAAACGGCGATGCCCACGTGGTCCAGTGGGCGTTTGGCCTCTATTGATTGAAACATTGAAGAAAGCTGATAAGGAGAGCCGAAATGGCAACGAGTGATGCGATTCTCGAGGTTACCGACGCGAACTTCGCGGAGGAAATCGAGGGTGGTGAGGGGCTCCAGATGATCGATTTCTGGGCGGTTTGGTGTGGCCCGTGCAAGATGGTCTCGCCGATCGTGGAAGCGCTCGCCGAAGAGTACCAAGAGAAGGGACTGCGAGTCGGCAAGCTCGACGTGGACACCAACCCCAGTGTGACCACGCGTTTTCGCGTGACGTCGATTCCGAGCATCTTGTTCTTCAAGGACGGAGAGCTCGTCGACACCGTGGTCGGCGCGGTTCCGCGTCCGCAGCTCGAGGAGAAAATCCTACAACACTTGTAGGCCCCTGGGGTGGCCACCTTGTACATCGTGAGCACGCCCATCGGGAACCTCGCGGACGTGAGTGACCGGGCGCGGCAGACGCTCCGCGAGGTGGACCGGATCCTCGCGGAGGACACGCGGCGTTCACGGGTGCTCGCGGCCCACGTCGGAGCGGAGGCACCTCTGGTATCGTTGCACGCCCACAACGAGCGCGGGCGCGTCGAGCGCGCACTTGCGTGGCTCGATGCGGGTGAGGACCTCGCGCTCGTTTCCGACGCCGGCACGCCGCTGGTATCCGATCCCGGTGCGACCCTGGTCGCGGCCGTGCACGACGCCGGACATGCGGTCGTTCCCATTCCAGGGCCATCCGCGGTGCTCGCCGCGCTGGTTGGTGCCGGGCTGCCCATGGGAAGCTTTCTGTTCCTTGGTTTTCCCGATCGCAAAGGAAAATCGAGGCAGGCACTGCTCGAGAGGGTAGCCTCCAGCAGCGAGACGGTCGTGCTGTTCGAGTCTCCCCAGCGTACCGTTCGGTTGCTCGAGGATCTGGCGACCGAATGCGGGCGGGAACGGTCGGTCGCGGTCGCACGTGAATTGACCAAAGTTCATGAGGAGTTCCAGCGCGGCAGCCTCGCCGAGGTCGCGTCATACTACCGGGAGCATCCGCCCAAGGGTGAGGTCACGGTGGTCGTGGCTCCCGTGGACTCAGGGTTGTCCGAATCAGACCGTGCTTCGAGGCTGGACGCTGCGAGAGAACTGGCGCGGGAGCTTGCCGCCGAGGGTATGAAGCCGTCCGCGGCCGCCAAGGAGATCGCCAGCCGTCTCGACCTATCGCGCAACGACGCGTACCGTATCGTCCACGACTCCCACGACTCCCTAGTGGACTGACACAAAGCACGCATGACTTGGATCCTTTTGGCGACGCTCGTGGCGTCTGGTGACCTGCGCGTCGAGCCCGCCCTGAGCGACTCGATCACGATCGCGCGCCTGCAGTACGAGGGCGGAGGAGACTGGTACGCCAACCCGTCGTCGCTGCCCAATCTGCTCGCCGCGATCCAGCAGAGGACCGGGATCCCGGTCGCCCGCCGGGAGGTCAACGTGCGACCGCTCGATCCTGCGCTCTACGACCACCCCTACCTCTACATGACCGGTCACGGTGATGTGCGCTTCTCCGCGGCGGAGCGTGCCGAATTGAGGGAGTATCTCACGTCGGGTGGCTTTCTCCACGCCGACGACAACTACGGTCTCGACGAGTCGTTCCGGGAAGAAATCGCCCAGATCTTTCCCGACGCCGAGCTGACCGAGATTCCCCCAGACCACCCGGTCTTCCACACGTTCTACGATTTTCCGGAAGGCCTGCCGAAAATTCACGAGCATGACGGCAACCCTCCGCAGGCCTTCGGGGTCTTTCACGAGGGACGGTTGGTGGTGTTCTACTCATACGAATCGGATTTGGGAGATGGTTGGGAAGACGAAGACGTTCACGGTGACTCCGAGGACCTCCGCGAGGCCGCGCTTCGCATGGGCGTGAACCTGTTCCTGTTCGTGCTGGGTCAGGCGGTGTCGTGAGTCCGGCGAGCAAGCGGCTGGACGGCGAGGTCCAGGGGGTTCGCGGTCACCTGAGAAAGCGGGCGGCGCTCGCGCTGAGCGTTTGGGTGGCCGCGGTCGTCGGCCTCGTGCTAGTCGCTGCCTGGATGCTTGCGGGTCCGGAGGGCTGGCGCCAGGGAAGCGACGTGCCGGCGCAGTTGGACGCGGTGGTGCTGCTGCTCGCAGCAGCTGCTTTATGGGCGCATCGAGCAGGAGCGATGCGGTGGTTGGCGGAAGCTCCGCTCTCGGGGACGATCGAGCGTGCTGCGGGCCTACGCCCGGGCATCGTACGGGGCACTCTCGAATTGTCGCGTGAGCTCCCATCAGGCGTCTCTCCCGCGCTCGCCGCGCGAGCTGCGGAACGTGCGGTTGCCCGGATCAGCGAGCGCTCGCCTGCGTTCCTATCGGGTGAGTGGGGTGCATGGATCGATGTCTGGACGCGGCGGGGTCTCGCCTCTTTCACGGTTCTTGCGGTGATCGCGATCGGGCTGGCGGTCGCCACGCCCAGCCGATCGCTGGGGGCATGGTCAGGCCTTTCGTCGCCGTTCAGCGTCATGAAAGACGCTGTGCTGCCTGCGATCGTGGTCACGCCTGGAAATGTGGAGGTCCTGCGCGGCTCGGACGTCGTGCTCACTATCCAGGCTCCGGGCAGGGCCTCGGTGTTGCTGTCGTGGCAGGCAGCGGGGGACATCGCGAGGAACGAGTCGATCGAGCTGACGCAGGACCGGGCCGCGCATGTCTTCGAGGCCATTGCCTCGCCCATCGAATATCGCGTGCGAGGGGATGACGGCAGCGAGACCGAGACCTACTCGATCATCCCCATCGACCCGCTCTTTGTAAGCGATCTCGTTCTGGTCGTGCTCTACCCCGCTCACACCGGACTGCTGCCGGACGAGTACCGCGGAGACCCACCTCCGTTACGTCTGCCCGTGGGATCCCGCCTAACACTCGAGGGACGCGCCAGCCGCCCGCTTTCCCGCGCCGTCCTGGAGGATTCGACGGGCGCGGTCGCCACCGAGCTTCAGGTAGACGGGGGCGGCTTTCGCGGAGCCTGGACACCGCGCGTGAACGGTGTGTTCTCCTGGTCGTTCCAGGACAACGATGGGGACCCAGCCGAGATCCAGCCGGGGCCGCTCGTGGTCACGCTCGTGCCGGACTCCATGCCTCACGTGGCGATCCCGCTACCGGGCCGTGACACGATTCTGCCGTTGAGCCTCCGTCAACCGCTCGTCCTCGAAGCGAGTGACGACTACGGTCTCCGCCGTCTGGAGCTCGTTGCGTACAGAGTCACGGCGTTCGGCGAGCGGCAGGAGCCCATCACCCAGGGCTTGGACCTGGGCGGCACACGCGCGGCGCTCGCGCGTCCTCTGCTCGACCTGCGGAGCTGGGGGCTGTTGCCCGGCGACACGGTGCGCTACTACGCCCGAGCGGTCGACAACTCGCCCTCAGGGCAGGCGGCGTCGACGCGCGAATACGTGCTGCGCATGCCGGCCGCCGCCGAGATGCAGCGCGCCGCGGAACAGCAGTTCGAGGACGTCGCGGATCGGCTCGAGGAGCTAGCGGAGGAAGCGGCGCGTCGCGCCGAAGAGAACCGGGACCAAGCGCTCGAAAACGCCGCTGAGCCGGATGCGCGGGGCGGTCGAGAAGAGGGGCAGCCGGACTTCGAGCAGAAGGAGGAGCTGCAGGCGGCGCTCGACGATCAAGAGGAGATGAGCGCCACAGCCGACTCGATGCGAGCTGAACTCGCAGAGCTCGAGCGCATGCTGGAGGAAGCCGGCCAAGCGGACCCGGAGCTTTCGAGAGAGCTCGAGGAGCTCCAGGAGCTGCTCAGGGAACTGACCGGGAGCGACCTGCAGCAGCGCATGGAAGAGATGGCGGAAGCGCTGCAGCAGGACGATCTGCGCCAGGCCAACGAGTCTTTGAGCGATCTAGCGGAGCAGCAGGAGGAGTTCCGCCAACGACTCGAGGAGGCGCTGGAGCGATTTAGGCGGGCCGCGGTGGAGCAGGACTTCCGCGCGACGACCAGCGAGGCCGAGGAGCTTGCGCGTCAGGAGGAAGCTTTGGCCGACGCCATGGCTGAGGAGGACAATCCGGAGCTGCGTGCCGAGCAGCAAGAGGACCTCGAGGCGCGCGCCGAGCAGCTGGAATCTCAAATGGAGAGGCTCGAGCAGCGACTGGGCGAGATCGACGAACAGGACGCGGCTGCGGGCGTTCAAGAAGCGCGAGAGTCGCTGCAGCAGGCGCAGCAACAGATGCAGCAAGCCGAGCAGCAGGCGAACCAGGGCCAGAATCAAAGCGCCGCCGAGCAAGCGGACGATGCCGCGGAGCAGCTCCAGCAGGTGGCGGACGAGTTGCAGCAAGCGCAGGAGCAGATGGCGGAACAGAGGGCGGAGGCTGCCCAAGCTGCGCTCAACCAAGCGGCGGACGATGCGCTCTCGCTGGCGCGGCGGCAGACCGAGCTGCGCGAGCGCATGCGGGGCTCGAGCCAAGAGCAAGTGGCCGCAATGCGTAGCGATGAAGCATCGTTGTTGCAGGGCGTCGAGAACATGGCCGAAAACCTGCAAGCCGCAGGCGATGGGGCGATGGAAGGAAACCAGGAGTTGTCGGCACAGATGGGGCGAGCGATGGAGTCCATCCAGAAGACCATCGAGGCGATGCAGACCCGCCGGGGCTCCACGCCCTCGCCGCATGCACAGGCCGGTCAGGCGATCGGAGACCTCAACCAGCTCGCGCTCGCGGCCATCGCCGGAGCGGAAGGGATGGGTCAGCAGGGAGAAGGCCAGTCGGGGGACATGGCTCAGCAGCTCGAGCAGCTCGCGCAGCAGCAGGGTGACCTCATGAACCAGACCGGGCAGCTGATGCCGCTCGAGCTCGGTCAGCAGGCCATGCAACAGCAGTTGCAAGAGATGTCGCAGGGGCAGCAGTCGGTCGCGTCCGATCTCGGCGAACTCGCCGACCAGCCAGGGGCGGAGGATTCACTCGGAGACCTCGATCAGCTCGCGGCCGAAGCCGCAGCGCTCGCCGAGCAACTCGCTCAAGGGCGACTCACGCCCGAGGTGACGCAGCGGCAGGAGCGACTCTTCCACCGACTTCTGGACGCCGGACGATCGCTCGAGCGCGAGGAGACCTCAGAAGAGCGGGAATCCGAGGTGCCGGAGGAGTTCGAGCGCGGCGATATCGTTGCGCTCACCGCAGACCAGCTGGGCGCGCTTAGCTTCCGGCTACCGGACGCCGCTCAGTTGCAACGCCTGAGCCCGGCCGTCCGCCAGCTCGTCATTCAATACTTCGAGCGCCTCAATCGCGGTAGCGCCGGTGGCGGAGGAGGGTCGTGATGTCGCGTCGCGGACTCTGGCCTGGCTCGATCGCGCTGTTGATGCTGATGCTGTGCTCGCCACCTGTAAGCGCACAGAACCGCCGCGGCACGGACGAGGCTCGCCTCCTTCGCGCCGCGGCCGCTCACGAGTCGCGAGGGGACTTCGACGCGGCCGAAGTCGCGCTGCGTGAATTGCTCGAAGCCGACCCATCGTCTTCGGGCGGGCTCTTCGCGCTGGAGCGCGTGCTGCGCGCCAAGGGCGAGACCGAGCAGATCCTCCCCGTGGTGGACGCGTTCCTCGCTCGAGACGCGACTTCGTCTGGGGTGCGCTACCTGAAGTTGCGAGTCCTGGCGGAGTTCGATTTGCTGGATGCCCTCGAGCATGAAGCCGAACTCTGGTTCGACCTCGAGCAGGCGAGCGAGGTTCCCTACCGAGAGGTGGCCCGTGTCTATGAGCGCGCCTTCGGATCGGAGCGGGCGCTGAGGGTCCTGCGCAGGGGGCGCGAGGCCGCAGGTGATGACGCGCTCGCGTTGGAGATCGGTGACCTGCTGGCAGCCATGGACGACCGTGACGGGGCCGTCGACGAATGGGCGCTCGCGATCGGTGACGACGGCGCGCAGACCACGGCCATCGCGCGGCGAGTGCAGGGGCTGACCCACGGCAGGGACGCCGCCGGCCGCCGGCTGGTACGCGCGCTCGCGCGCTCCGACTTGCTGCCCAGGCGGCGCGCGGGCGCGCGCATCGCGCTCGACCTGGGTCTAGGGGCCGAGGCGCTCGATCTGTCGAAGGAAGTGGCGAGTAATTTGAATGGGCGCGCGCGAGAGATGTTCCTCAATGACGTCGCGCGCCGGGCGCGTGACCAGGACCTCGTGCAGACGGCGTCCTGGGCCTTGTCCGAGTTGGGCGGCGACGCGTCCACCCCGGCGCAACGCCGCCAGTTCGACCAGCGCATTCTGGACGTGGCGCTAGCTGCGGCGGACACCTCAGCCGCATTGACCGCTCAACGCCGCATCGCGGCTTCGTTCTCTGCGGGCTCCGTCGACCGACGGCGGGCGACCGCGCAGGTCATCCGCCTCGAGGGTGTCGGCGCGGAACCGGGACGCCTCCGGCAACTCTTGGGGGACTTCCGGGACGAGTTCCCCAATGCGCCGGAACTCGACGATCTGGCGGCCACGGTTGCCGCCGGGCTACTGGCGCGCGGCGACGCCGCGGGGGCGGCGGCGGTGCTCGAAGGCATCGAGGGCCCCCGCAGTAGCGTCGAGCGGGCGTATCTGCTGTTCGATGCCGGTGAGGTCGAAGAGGGTCGTCAGGCACTCCTGTTCGCGTTGCCCGGCCTGGAGCCGTCCGACGCGACTGAGGTCATCCAACTGGTGGGCCTCATGGGTCGCCTTTCTACGAAGGGCGTACAGCTGCTCGCCACTGCCGGCGTTCAGGCACACAGGGGGCAGTCCTCTCAGGCTGCAGCAATGCTGAGCGAGGGCGCCGAATCGCTCGGCCAGGACGAACGTCCGCCTGTGCTAGCAGAGGCCGCGCGCATCGCCCAACGCGCGGATCTGCTCAGCGAGGCCGCGCTCATCCGGGAACGTATTCTCAGCGAGTTCCCGGACTCGCCCGAGGTCGGCGAAGCGGCGCTGGCGCTCGCACGCTACCGCGCCGCGTCGAGGGACGGTGTCGACGCTGCCATCGCGCTGCTGGAAGACCTCATCATCTCGCGTCCCAACGCGGCGGTCGTGCCAGATGCGCGCGTCGAGCTCGAGCGGCTACGCGGGAGGGGCGGATGAAGCGTCACGCCCGCCACGGGTCCTCCAGCCGGCACGCGGTGGGCTACCTCACGACCGCGCTTGTACTCTCAGGGCTCTTCGCGGCTGCACCGGCGTCGGCGCAGTGGCTGCTCGTCCCCATGGACCGCGACCAGAGGAACCATCTGCGCGCCTACGGCCTGACCTACTGGACGCTGGAGCAAGAAGAGAAGTCGGAGTGGCTGCTCAATTACCGAGGCGGCTCCTTCTTGCTTCCTGACCGCGCGGACATACGCAGAGAGGCGGCACTGCGCGGCGTTACCGTCGTCCCAATTGACGCGCCGGGTGAGGCGCGTATTCGCGCGACGATCGCAGACTCCAACATGGAGGCCGTGCCGCTCGAGCGCGCCCCCAAGGTCGCGATCTACACGCCGCCCAACTCGACGCCCTGGGACGACGCCGTCACGATGGTGCTCGACTACGCCGGCATCGAGTACGAGACGATCTGGGACTACGAGGTACTCGAGCAGGACCTGAACGACTACGAGTGGATCCACCTGCACCACGAGGACTTCACCGGGCAGTACTCGAAGTTCTACCTCACCTATGCGGGAGCGCCCTGGTTGCAGGAAGAGGTCGCGCGCAATCAGGAAGTCGCGAGGGCCGCCGGCTTCGCGGACGTGCCCGAGCTCAAGAAGAACATCGCGCTCAAGATCCGCGACTACGTCGAAAACGGAGGGTTCCTGTTCGCGATGTGCTCGGCTACCGAGACGCTCGAGCTCGCGCTCGCGGCGGGCTCGGTCGATATCGCTGCGGCATATTCGGACGGTACGCCACCGGACCCGAACGCTTCCAGCAAGCTCGACTGGAGCCGCACGCTCGCGTTCGAGGGCGCACAGGTTCAGCTGGCGCCCGCGGTGAATTCCTTCTCCGACATCGACGCGCATCAAGTGAATACGCAGTGGAGGAAGGAGCTCGGCGTGTACACGCTCTTCGACTTCTCCGCCAAGTTCGACCCGGTGCCGTCGATGCTGACGCAGAACCACCAGTCCGTGCTACCGGACTTCTACGGGCTGACCACCTCGTTCCGTGAAGATCGGCTTCAGTCCGGCACGATCGTGCTCGCACAGGAACGGGGCTGGGCCAAGTACGTGCACGGCAACCTGGGCGAGGGCACCTGGACCTACTTCGGTGGGCACGATCCTGAAGACCCCGAGCACCAGATCGGCGATCCCCAGACCGACCTGTCGCTGCATCCGAATTCGGCCGGCTACCGCCTGATTCTGAACAACGTACTTTTTCCGGCGGCCAAGAAGAAGAAGCTCAAGACGTAGCGGCCACGAACGCCTGCCATTGAGTCTTCATAGGGGCGAGAAGCTCGTTGAACTGTGGTGTGTCCCGGAGGTTGTTGAGCAGAGGATCCTGCTGCGCGACGAAGGGATAGTTGAAGAATCCGCGGTCCAGCGCGTTCTCGATCCAGTCCATGGCCTGCTCGTTCATCCCCGCTAGGACGAAGATCGAACCCACGAAGTACGAGAACTGCGGATCGCGACGAGCGGTCTTCACGAAATCATCGGTCAGGAGCTCGGTCATCTTGCCCCGCTCTTCTTCGAGGGCATGCTTGAGCAGAATAGCCAAGACGTGGAAGGCTTCGGTCGACTCGCGGTCGAGCCGCTGCCGCAGAGTCAGGCCCTCCACGCGGGGCATCACATAGAAGAGGAAGCCGTCCGCCTCGCCCGAATCGAAGAGCGGAAGGATATGTAGATGCTGGAGGTTGGCCGTTGTCTTGATCTCGGCCAGGAAGCGCTCTGCGCCCACCGGGGCTGCTAACTCGGGCTTTGAGCACCTTCAACGCGACCTTTCACTCGTGCTTCAGATCCTCAGCCAGGTAGACCGTAGCCATGCCTCCTGCACCCAGCTCCCCCTCGATGCGATAGCGGGCCTGCAAGGCAGCATTCAGGCGGCTGATAGCGTCGGTTGGCAAGAGTTTCTCGGCCTCGAAGGATTGGGAGCGACCAACATCCTATCTGCCCCGACCGGTGCGCAAGCACGGAGCACGCAGGTTGCGCTAGTATCTTCCGTGGCAGAGCGACCCTGCACCTTCATGGTCCCCTGGGAGAAGCCCGAGAAATCGTGACCGACGTGCCCGAAGGCTTCCCCATGCGGCTCCCCAAGGAGGCCCTGGTCGGTCTAGACGGGCTGGAACCGGATGAGACACCGCCGGCCAAAGCACCGGGCAAGACCCCACCCACTCCGCTGACGCTGTCCGCCGAGAGCTCGGCGCGCTTGAAGGCGGAGATCGAACGCGCGGGTGGACGAGAGGTGTGCTTTCTCGCGCGCGTAGATGAAGACCGGGTGATACACGAGCCCCGCGCGGTAGCCCGTGGCAGCTTCGAAGCGGTGCTGGTGGCGGCTCGCGACGCCGACGAGGGCGACGTGATGCTGCACAATCACCCTTCGGGCGTGCTCGAGCCCTCCGATGCGGACTTCCGCGTCGCGGCGCAGCTCTACGAACAGGGCCTGGGCACCGCGATCATCGACAATGATGCGCAGCGATTGTACGTGGTGGTCGAACCGCCGCAGCCGCGAGTCCGGGTGCGGCTACGCATCGAAGAGCTGGACGCAGTACTCGCACCGGGCGGGGCGCTCGCCCAGCGCTTCGACGGCTACGAGGACCGCCCGGGGCAGCGGGACATGCTGAGAACCGTGGTCGACTGCTTCAATGAGGGGGGTGTCGCGATCGTCGAAGCGGGCACGGGCACGGGCAAGTCTCTGGCCTATCTGCTCCCTGCGGCGGGCTGGGCGAGGGAAAACGGAGAGCGCACGGTGCTCTCGACCAATACCATCAACCTGCAGGAACAGCTCGCCGGCAAGGATCTGCCGCTGGTGCAGTCTTTGACGGGCGACGTGCGCTGGGCACTGGTGAAGGGTCGAGGCAACTACGTGTCGATCCGCAGGGCGTTGCTCGCAGCCGAAGCGCAGACCTCGCTCTTCGACGACGATCGCTCCAACGAGATGAAGTCGCTGCTCGAATGGATCGACAGCACGGACGATGGGTCGCTCTCGGACCTCCCCTTCACGCCCGAGCCCGAGACCTGGGAGGAGGTACGCAGCGATCCGGACATTTGTCTGCGCAGCCGGTGTCCGCACTTCCAACAATGCTTTTATCAGAAATCGCGCCGCCGGGCGGCGTCAGCCGAGCTTCTGGTCGTGAACCACCACCTCCTGTTCACCGACCTGGCGGTGCGCAACGCCACTTTGAACTTCACGCAGTCCGCGGTACTCCCGGCGTACAACAGGGTGATCCTGGACGAGGCTCACAACATTGAGGACGCCGCTACCTCCCACCTGGGCGTCGAGGTCACGCGCAGTAGCCTCTACCGAGTGTTCTCCAGGCTCGACCGACGGGGCAGGGGCATCCTGACGGCGCTTCACGAGGCCCTGTCGGCATCTTCGAAGAGCCAGGAGTTGCGAGAGAGGGTCGAGAACCGTGTTCGCCCCGCGATGTCCCGCGCACGCGCCGAGGTAGAGGGCTTCGTCGACGCGATCGAGTCGTTCATACCTCCTGGCGGGGGCAGTGTCCGCCTCGGGCTCTCGGGCATCGGGGAGCCGGTGGAGCGTGACGATATTCGGGAGCGACTGGCGGGGACGCTGGCCGCGATGGGTGCGCTCGAGCGGGAGGTCGCCGAACTGCGGGCACGCATCGAGCTCGATGAAGAGCTTTCCGAGGCGCTGGAAGGGCGGGTATTGGACCTGCGTTCCGTGGAGCGGCGTCTTGCGGCTTCTACGCATGGACTGCGCCTCGTGCTCGCCCCGGCGGAGGAGGCCAATACCTACGTGCGCTGGCTGGAGACCCGTGGACGCGGCAAACGGGCCAACGTCGTGATGGCGGCGGCCCCGATCGATCTCGGAGGCCTGCTTCTGGATGCACTTTTCACGAAGGCCGAGTCCACGGTGCTGACCTCGGCGACGCTCTCGACGAGCAAAGGCTTCGACTTCCTGCGCGCGCGCCTCGGGCTTGACGCACAACATCTCAATTTCGCCGATAATCCACCTAAGATAACAGAACGTATCTTGTTGTCGCCGTTTGATTTCCAAAGTCAGACCGTGCTCTGTGTGCCCACGGACTTACCGGCTGCCGAGGGCGGCGCGCAGGCGTTTCAGGCGGCGACGGCGGACGTCACTCGCGACCTCGCAGAGATGAGCGACGGCGGGCTCTTCGTGCTCTTCACGTCGCACGCGGCGCTGCGACAGGTCGCCGAGCTGCTGCGTGGCCATGCATCCTGCGAGCGCTGGCCGCTATTCGTTCAAGGAGAGGACGACCGCCACCGGCTCCTGCAGCGATTCGTGGAGCACGGACGAGGCATCCTGCTGGGCACGACGTCGTTCTGGGAGGGTGTCGATGTGCCCGGGGACCCCCTGCGCGGCCTGGTCATTCAGAAATTGCCATTTCGTGTGCCGACCGAGCCCATCACGGCGGCTCGCATGGAAGCCGTGGAGCGCGCCGGTGGCGACGCCTTCCAACAATACATGCTTCCTCATGCCGCGCTGCGCCTGAAGCAAGGCTTTGGGCGGCTCATCCGATCGCGCTCCGACCGTGGAGCGGTGCTGCTGCTGGACGATCGCATCGTGGCGAAGCGATACGGACGCTACCTGCGGGATTCGCTACCGGACGCGCCTTTCATCAAGGGCGCCTGGAGCGACGTGCGTCGACGGCTGCAGGCGTTCTACGAGGGTGGCTGATCCATGAGCAGGCGTTCTTGGTACCACGAGCCATGCTGCCTAGATTTCGTGCTCTCGGGCCTGTGCCGAGCGTGAACTCCAACCAAGAATTGCGCGCATGAGACGGATCTTCGGAATGGGCGTGGGTGTGGTCTGGCTGGGCATGGCCTTCTTGGCGTTCCTCAACGGCGGCGCTGGATGGGACGCGGGACATTCGGACCTCGGCTTCTGGTGGACTGTGATCGCAGGCCTGCTGGCCATCACTGGCTTGGGCGCGTTGATCGGCACCTGGATTCATACGCAGCCGACCGACGCCTGAAGCCATCGTTTGGAAGTGACTCTGGAGGCCGCCGGACCTAGGTTCGGGCGGCCTTTGGTGTTTTAGGGTCGTATGTCAGCGCTTCTCTTCAGCGTTTCTCTTCAGCGTTTCTCTTCAGCGATTCTCGAAGGAGACCCGGATGGCCTTGCCTTTTCCGTCCAAGATCGTCTGTGTCGGCAAGAATTATGCGGCGCACGCCGCCGAGCTCGGTGGCGACGTTCCGAGTGAGCCGCTGATCTTCCTGAAGCCACCGTCCGCGATCATCCGCGCAGGGGACGACATCGTCAAGCCGACTTGGGCGGGGCGGGTCGACTTCGAGGGAGAGATAGGCGTCGTCATCGGCGCTAGCGCCCGCAACGTCAGCGCGGATGCTGCCTGGGAGCACGTCGCCGGTCTGGCGCCCGTGAACGACGTCACGGCGCGGGAGCTTCAGGTCGCCGACGGGCAGTGGAGCCGGTCCAAGAGCTTCGACACGTTCTGCCCCATCGGTTCGGTGACCCCGCTGGCGGAAGTGGACCTCGAGGAGCTGCGCGTCACGACGCTCGTCAACGGCGAAGTGCATCAGGACGCTCCGGTTCAGGACATGGTATTCCCCATCCCGGTCCTAATCGAATACATCACGCGCTTCATGACGCTCGAGCCCGGAGACGTCATCGCGACGGGCACGCCGTCGGGTATCGGACCGCTCGCCGACGGGGACCAGGTCGTCGTGGACGTCGCGGGCGTCGGCGAGGTCGCGAATCGCGTGCGCGAGGAGTAGGCATGCCGCGACGTAGCACTCGCTTCGAGGCGCTCCCGGCCTTCCCGTTGGCCGAGATGAAGGCGGCGCGGCGAAGACTCGAAGCCGAAGGTGTCGACGTAATCGATCTGGGCGCGGGAGACGCGAGCCTGGATCCGCCGCCGGCGGTCATCGAGCGGCTGCGGGAGGTCGCAGGCGACAACGCCCACTCGCGCTACCCGTTTCAGATGGGGCTGCCCGCGTTCCGTGAACAGATCGCCAGCTGGATGCAGCGCAGATTTGGCGTCACGGTGGACCCGTGGGCCGAGGTGCTACCGCTCATCGGATCCAAGGACGGGCTTGCGCACATTCCGTTTGCGTTTCTGAACGAAGGCGATGCCGCCATCATCCCGGATCCAGGCTACCAGGCGTATCTGGGTGGTGTCACGCTGGCGGGGGGTGATCCCCACCTGGTCGCGTTGCGACCGGAGAACGACTTCCTGATCCCGCTCGACGAGCTGCCCGAGTCGGTCGCGAGTCGTACGCGACTCGTGTATCTCAACTATCCCAACAACCCCACCACAGCGACCGCGCCGGACGATTACTTCGAGCAGTCGATCCGATTCTGCGCGGAGCGCGAAGCCGTGCTCCTGCACGACAACGCGTACTCGGAGATCGCGTTCGACGGGTATCGGCCGCGCAGCATCCTCGAGTTCGACGGAGCCCGCGACGTCGCAGTTGAATTCCACTCGCTGTCCAAGACGTACAACATGACGGGGTGGCGGTTGGGGTGGGTGGCGGGAAACCGCGAGACCATTGTGGCGCTTTCGAAAGTGAAGTCCTTCATGGATACCGGCCAGTTCTTGGGAGTCCAGGCCGCGGGCGTCGCCGCACTGGAGAGCTGGGAAGAATGGGTACCGGGCAATGTGGCCACGTTCAAGCGACGTCGGGACGCGGCGGTGCGGGGTCTATGGGAGGCCGGGTTCGATGCCGCGCTGCCCAAGGCAACCATGTATGTGTGGGTTTCGGTCCCAGGAGGCGAGTCTTCGCAGGCTTTTTCGACGAGGGCACTCGAGCAGGAGGGAGTCATCGTCATGCCCGGGGGCGCATTGGGCGCCGGCGGCGAAGGATTCTTCCGTATTGCGCTCACGGTCACTGAAGAGCGCCTGTTGGAGGCGACGCAGAGACTCGGTCGGCTCCAGCGAGATTCGACCTTCTAGGAACGGGGCTCAGAGGGCGGTTTAGGAAGACAAATGCAAGCTCAGGGAGGTCAAACGAATCGCGCCGGTCGGGGCGCCGGTCGGGACCGGTCTGGGCTCGGGTCTCGCCGGGTCGTGTGGACGTCCTTTGGCATCTCGGTCGCGCTCCACCTCCTGTTCATCGGCTTGTACCCGGCCTACGGCACGTTGGAACGGGACAACCCCAACCTACCGTCCCCTGACTTCACTGTGAGCTCAGATGCGCTCGAGTTGCTGCGCCTCATCGAGGCGGAACTGGCGTCGGATAGCGAGCGGCCGGAAGACCCGAACGAGATCGAAGCGGTCGAGTCCCCCGACGTGACTCCCGACCCGTTGGTCTTGGAAGCGGAGCCGGGCCTCGAGTTCACGCCGCCGCCGCTCACCGGCGCCGAATTGCTGCGACCGCGCCTGACCGACGAACGCCTGTGGCGACCGATCGACCTCAGGCTAACCGACCTGAGTCTGGAGCAGCGCGAGGAGCTCGCACTGCGCGGCCGAATCGCGGATTTCGTGGATTCGCTCGAGGCGGCGCAGGCGGCGGAGGCGCGGCTCACCGACTGGACCTTCACCGACAGTGACGGCAAACGCTGGGGCGTCGCCGACGGCAAGATCTATCTGGGCGATGTCGTTCTACCGGGGACGCACCTATTTGGAGTGCCTGTCGGCAAGCGCGACGAGGTCGCGCAACGACAGTGGCAGTGGGATGAGATCATGCGCCAAAGTGCGCGCTACGACGTGGAAGAGGCGTGGAGCGCCCGCCAGCAGGCGATTCAGGAGCGGCGTGATCGCGAGCGCGCTGACGCTCAGCCGGATACCATGCGTTCGCACCGATAGCTCCAGGATCGCCATGGTTGTATCTTTAGTGTCCGGCATTTTGTGGCCCCCCCTGGGAACGCGCGCGAATGACCGGAAGACATGCTGGTAGGACGTTTAACGCAGGCCTGCTCGAGGCTTTGACGGAGGTCATGGGCTCGGCGAAGGGCTATTTGCGTGATCACGGTCCGATGGTCGCCATGCTTTCGACCTAGGTCGGGCGAGAGATGGGCCTGTCCAAGTCCGAGTGCTCGCAGCTGTTTTTTGCCTCGGTTCTGGCGGACATGGGCATGGTTGATTTGGCCGAGGATGCTTGGGAGAATCCGGTTTCCGAGCTCCCTCCCGACGTGTGTGCAAGAGTCGGCCTGCATCCAGCGCGCTCTGAGGAGCGTATCAGGCAGATCCCGCACCTCGAGGTCTTGGCTCCCCTGGCCCGCCACCACCACGAATGGTGGGACGGAATCGGGTACCCCGACGGACTGGACGGATCGGCGATTCCGCTCGGCGCATAGATCCTGCGGCTCTCCGATACCGTTGCGGCGCTCCGGCAAGAGCGGCCGCACCGGCCGCCGCTCAGCTCTGAGGAGATCATCGAGGTGATCGAGCGGAGTGTCGGCACCGAGTTCGGAAGCGAAGTCGCGAAGACCTACCTCTCCCTGGAGCGGGGCGGTGACGTGCCCGGATACGATGTCACGTCCTTCCGCCACAAGATCCTGAGAGTGGCGGAGCACGTTTTGCTAGACGAGGTGTCACCGCTCTCCAGCGATCAACTGCTCGGGATCGTATCGAACCTCATCGACGCCAAGGACCCGTACACAGGTGGTCATTCATGCCGTGTCGCGGTGCTCGCTGTCGCGGTCGCGGATCAGTTGGGTTTAGACGAGCACATGAAAGCGACGCTGTGGGCCGGAGGCTACCTGCACGACCTCGGCAAGCTGGGGGTTCCACTTCGGGCTCTCGCTAAGAAGAGCAAGCTCATCGAGGAGGAGTTCGCCTACATCCGGGCGCATCCTTCGGACGGCGCCGAAATCCTCGAGAGTATTCCGACGCTACAGCACCTGACGACGGGCGCGCGCTACCACCACGAGCGGTGGGACGGCAGCGGGTACCCCGAAGGATTGTCCGGCGGTCATATTCCGATGGTCGCGCAGATCATGGCGGTCTGCGACGCCTATGACGCCATGACGTCCCGGCGCGCATAGCCCCCCCCGCGATGGCCGAGATCGCTCGCTGTTCGGGTGTCCACTTCGGTCCCACGGTCGTGGAGGCATTTCTGTCGGTGCCAGAAGAGGCGTTCGAAGGGGCGCGGGCCGTCGAGCTGGAGCGCAAAGCGACCTACAAACGGGAACGTCCCCAGCGCCAGGCCGTATAGCGGTTACGAAGCTGTCGAGGGCTCGCCATCTTAGGGCTTCGAACAAATCCGTTCCCGGCACCCGTATCGATCGGAGCTGACGTGTCTGAAGAGTTGGCGCCCCGGCTAGACCCGCAGGCTATCGAGCCCGCCCGCTACGCGAAGTGGCAGGAAGGCGGATACTTCCACGTGCCTGCGAGTCGGGTACTGGAGGACGGTGCCGATCCCTACGTCATCGTGATTCCGCCGCCCAACGTGACCGCGGTGTTGCACATGGGTCACGGACTCAACGATACCATTCAGGACGTGCTCATCCGCTGGCGGCGCATGCAGGGTCGCGCGTCCCTATGGGTGCCCGGAACCGACCACGCGGGCATCGCGACGCAGAATGTGGTGGAGCGCAAGCTCGCGGCGGAGGGGTGCCATCGCGACGACCTGGGCCGTGAGCGGTTCGTCAAAGCGGTATGGGACCACGTGGAGCTGACCGGGCCCGCGATCCTCGATCAGCTCAAGGCGATTGGTGCGTCGTGTGACTGGGACCGCACGAGGTTCACGCTCGATGATGAGCTCAGCCGGGCGGTGCGCGAGGTGTTCGTGCACCTGTACGAGAAGGGTCTCGTCTACCGCGGCGAGTACATCATCAATTGGTGCCCCCGGTGCCTGACGGCGCTGTCCAACGAAGAGGCGGAGCTGGAGGACACGCAGGGCAGCCTTTGGCACCTTCGCTACCCCTTACCCGAGGCGGCCAGCGGGGCCGCGCGCGCGGCACGCGACGCCGGAGCCGAGGCGGTCGGGCAGCTCGACGACGGTCGGTGGTACCTCACGGTCTCCACGACCCGGCCGGAGACGATGCTCGGAGACACCGGGGTCGCGGTGAATCCCAAGGACGAGCGCTACACATCGCTCGTCGGCGCCGAAGTAGAGCTGCCGCTCACGGGCCGAACGATCCCGATCGTCGCGGACGCCTACGTCGATCCTGAGTTCGGATCTGGCATGGTGAAGCTCACACCCGCGCACGACGTCAACGACTTCGAGATCGCGCAGAGGACGGACCTCGAGGTCCTCAACGTCATGACCCCCGAAGCCAGCATGAACGAGAACGTGCCCGAGGCTTTCCAGGGGATGGACCGCTTGGACGCGCGCAAAGCTGTACTGGCCGCGCTCACCGAGCAGGGGCTCGTGGCCGGTGAGGACGACTACACGCACTCGGTGCCGCACTGCTACCGCTGCGCCACGGTGGTGGAGCCATGCTTGTCCCTGCAGTGGTTCGTGAAGATGAAACCGCTGGCCGAGCCGGCTCTGCGCGCCTCCCAAGACGGCACCATCACGTTCACGCCGGGTCATTGGCAGCGTGTGTACGAGCATTGGATGGAGAACATTCGGGACTGGTGCATCTCTCGGCAGCTCTGGTGGGGGCACCGGATTCCAGTGTGGTACTGTGCCTGCGGCGAGCAGATCGTTTCCCGCGAGGACCCCACCGAGTGTCCAAAATGCGGCTCGGGCGAGCTGGAGCAGGACCCCGACGTGCTCGACACCTGGTTCAGCTCGCAACTTTGGCCGTTTTCAGTGTTCGGCTGGCCCGAGGAGACCCCCGATGTGAAGGCGTTCTACCCTGGCCATGCCATGGTCACAGCGCCCGAGATCCTGTTCTTCTGGGTCGCGCGCATGATCATGATGGGCTACGAATTTTTCGGTGAGCCGCCGTTCACCGAGGTGTATCTGCACGGAACCGTCCGCGACATGAAAGGACGCAAGATGTCCAAGTCGCTGGGCAACGGCATCGATCCGCTCGAGGTCGTGAACGCCTTCGGGGCAGACGCCATGCGCTACACCCTGGTGAGCCAGGCCGCGATGGGCACCGACATCAGCCTCGACCACGAGGACGTCGAGGGGGCTTTCGCGAACGGACGCAACTTCGCGAACAAGATCTGGAATGCGGGCCGCTTCGTGTTGTTGAGCCTGGGCGACGCCCCGGTGAGGCCACTCGCCGAAGTCGAGAGCGACCTGGCGCTCGAAGATCGATGGATGCTTTCGAGGGTTCGTTCGGCCGCGGAGAACGCCACCCGAGGGCTGGAGCGCTACCGCCTGCACGACGTCGCTGAGAGCCTGTATCACTTCTTCTGGGGCGAGGTGTGCGACTGGTACCTCGAGTTCGTGAAGGCGCGCCTTACCGAGAACGCCGATGCCGCCAGCCGCGAGGCGGCGCGCTCGACGCTCGTGACCGTACTCGATCACTCGTATCGACTCCTGCACCCCATCGTGCCGTTCGTTACTGCCGAGCTCTGGTCGCGACTGCCATGGCCCGAAGGAGACGAGCGCCCCGAGGACCTGATCGTGGCGCCGTGGCCGGATGGCAGCGACGGCCGGCGGGACGAACAAGCCGAACAGGACTTCGAGGCGCTCAAGGAACTGGTCGTCGAGGTGCGACGGCTGCGCAAGGAGTATGGAGTTCCGGAGGCCGAGCGCATCCAGATTCGCCTGACGGGCGGTGACTCGGGCCTGTTGGGCACCGTCAGGTCCCAGTCTGCCGCGCTCGAGCGACTGGCGCGCATTGGCGGCATCCACGAAGGCGAGGGCTCCGGCATCGGCGCGCACGCCGTTCTCAGCGGGGGCACCGAGCTGTTCGTCCCACTCGAAGGCGTGATCGACCTCGATCGCGAGCGCAGCAGACTGCGCGGGGAGATCGAGCGACTGCAGGGGCTGTCGGCGGGCGCGAGCAAGAAGCTCGACAACGAGAACTTCGTCTCCCGCGCTCCGGATGAAGTCGTGCAAAAGGAACGCGATAAGCTCGCACAATACGACGAGCAGGCGAGTAAGCTGCAGGAGAAGCTCGCCGAGCTCGAGGGCGGAGCCTCCTGAAGACCCTTCTACCGGCGACGGCCGCGATGGCCGCAGTCTTGCTCGTCGCGTGTGCGCAGCAGGGGGCTCCCACGGGAGGTCCCGACGACCGACGGCCGCCGGTCGTGGTCTCTACCACGCCCGACACGTTCGCCGTGATTCCGGACTTCTCGGGTCCCATCCGCTTCGACTTCGACGAGCGCATTAGCGAGCAGGTCTCTGGGGGCACGCTCAACGATGCGGTCGTGGTGTCCCCGCGCACGGGGGCCCTGCGCGTGCGCCACGAGCGGCGCAGCCTGGTCATCGAGATGGATGGGGGATTCGAGCCAGACCGCGTCTATCGGGTGACGCTCCAGCCTGTCGTTCGTGACCTGTTCAGCAACCAGATGCGCGACCAATTCGAGCTGGTCTTTTCGACGGGTCCGCAGCCGGTGCCCACCACGATAGCCGGCATCGTCTGGGACCGACTCACCGGACGCGGCGCCGCGGACTACGAAGTCCGCGCCGTGGGGACTGAGGGCGACTCATCGGTGCACGTGTCCATGACGGACACGGGTGGAGTCTTCGGTCTGCGGTTCCTGCCTACGCCCACCGAGGTCAACGGGCTAAGTGCGTTCCGCTTCCAGCTAACCGCTTTCGAAGACCGGAATCGGGACAACATCGTCGACCCGACGGAGGTCCAGGGCACGCGGCGGGGCCTGGTCAACGCGGCCGATACGTTCTTCGCGAACATCGCGGTGCTGCAGCCGGACACGACTCCTGCACAGGTCACGAGTGTCACGCCCCTGGATTCTGTCACCGCGCTGATCGAGTTCGACGACTACCTGGACCCGGACTTCCCGCTCGCCGGCGTGACCGTCGAGGTACTCGATGAGGACAGTGTGAGGGTGGCGGCCGTACGTATCTTCCACGAGCACGAGTACGTGGCGTACGCCGCGGCGGTTGCGGACTCACTCGCGGTTCTTGACTCCCTGGACTCGGCGGTTCTGGCCGCCGAGGCCGCTGAGGCCGCCGTTCAGGACAGCATTGCGCGCGCGGCCCTCGATACCGCGAGCGTGGCCGACACGGTCGTGATCGTCGATCCCGCTGCGGCCGACCCCGCTTTGGATGACCCCACCGCGCTGGACCCCGCGCCGGAAGACACCGCCGAGGCGGAGCCGGTGGAGCCGCCTCCCGAGCGACGTGTCGCTCCGCCCGGCCTGAACGGCCGACCCACTGCTCGTCCGCGACCTCCTGACCCCAATGCGACCCAGGCAAGGGAGCCAACCGGGCCAGGCGGCGAGCGCCTGCCATCGAGACAGATCGTCGCGCTGCTCGGCGCGACGCTCGTGCCCAACAGCCCCTACCAGCTCGTGGTCACCGCCATAAGGAACATCACCGCCGTGGCGCTCGGTGGCGGGAGTGCCGCGCTCGTCCTGCAACCGCCGCCCGCGCCCCCTGACGTGGGTGCCGTAGAGGACTCGCTCGTGGTTCCGGACACCAGCGTCGTCGAAGACACAACTGTGGTTCCGGACACGAGTGCCGTGGCCGACACGCGCGTGGTTCGCAATCCCGCGGCTCGGCGCCCGCCGTCACGATGAGCGACCCACGCAGGTCGATTCCCTCCGTCGATGTGCTGCTCGAGCAGGAGCCTTTTGCTAGCCTCCTCTCTGCGTACCCGCGCGCGCGCGTGGTCGAGGGGCTGCGTTCAGTGATCGCCGACGTGCGCGAGCGTGTGAGCGCCGGCACAGATGTCGTGGGGATCGAGCAACCTGAGCTGTATGCGCGCGAAGTCGAGGTCCAGCTCGCTCAAAAGGACGAGCCGTCGCTGCGCGCGGTGATCAACGCAACGGGCGTCGTCTTGCATACCAACTTGGGGCGCGCGCCTCTCCCGGCGGTCGCGCGCGAAGCGATGGCACGCGCGGCGCACGGTTATTCGAACCTCGAGTTCGACCTCGAAGAGGGCAAGCGGGGTTCACGCTACGACCACTGCGTGTCGCTCCTGTGCGACCTCACGGGGGCCGACGACGCGCTTGTTGTGAACAACAACGCGGCGGCGCTTGTCCTGGCGCTGAATACGATGGCTCGCGGGCGGGGCGTTGCGGTATCGCGAGGAGAGCTCGTCGAAATCGGTGGCGGTTTTCGCATCCCCGACATCTTGGAGCGGTCGGGGGCCACCCTGGTGGAGGTGGGCAGCACGAATCGCACGCGCGTCGCCGACTTCGAAGAAGCGTGCGCAGACGGTTCCGTCGCGGCGATCCTGAAGGTGCATCGCTCGAACTTCAGAATCACGGGCTTCACGGAGGAGGCGCCCCTGCAGGAGCTCGCCGCCGTGGCCCGGGCGCATGGCATGCCGCTGCTCCATGACCTGGGATCGGGACTCATGCTCGCCGCAGAGTCGCTTTCGTTGCCCGAAGAGCCGCGCGCAGCTGAGTCGCTCGCGAACGGTGCTGACGTCGTCGCGGTCTCGGGCGACAAGCTGCTGGGTGGTCCCCAGGCCGGCCTGCTGCTCGGCGGGGCCGATGCCATCGCCCGGATGCGGGTGAATCCGCTTTGTCGCGCGCTACGTGTCGACAAGGTGACGCTGGCGGGTCTGGAGGCGACGCTCCAGTTGTATCGGGACCCGGAGCGGGCGCGCGCCGAGATCCCCACATTGCGCATGCTGTCGGCCACCGAGCCGGAACTGAAAGTGCGCGCGACATCGCTCGCAGAGAGGCTAGAAGACGCAGGCGTGTCCTCAGCCCTCGTGGAAGGGAAGGGTGCCGTAGGCGGAGGTACGTATCCCGGGGTCGAGCTGGCCGGCTGGGCGCTCTCACTTGATCACCCGGACGGGGCGGAAGCGTTCGCCGCTCGCTTGCGCCTGGGCGACCCTCCGGTGATCGCGCGCATCGCTGATGGTCGGGTGCTGCTCGATCCACGGACCGTCCATAGCGAAGAGGAAGACGCGCTCCTGCGCCGGATCATCGACGCTTGGACAGGGGCATCCACCCCGTGACCGAGCTGCGGCCCGCGGCGTTCATCGACCGCGACGGGACCATCATTCTCGAGCGTGAATATCTCGCTGACCCCGACGGGGTAGAGATCATTCCAGGCACTTTCGAGGCGCTGGCGGCGCTGCGAGAGGCGGGCTTCGCGCTCATCGTCGTCACGAACCAGTCGGGGATCGCCCGCGGGTACTACTCGATCGAGGACTACCGAGCCGTAGCCGCGCGGCTGGACACTTTGCTCGACGAGGCCGGAGTCGCAGTCGACATGACGTGCTTCTGCCCGCATCACCCGGACCTGGGCGGTCCCTGCCCGTGCCGAAAGCCCGGCACCGGCATGTATCTCGATGCGGCCAAGGAACTAGGCCTGGATCCGGCGTGTTCGTACTACATCGGAGACAAGCTCACCGACGTCATGGCAGCGCTCGAGCTCGGTGGGCGGGGCATTTTGGTGCGCACGGGGTATGGGCAAGAGTTGGAAGCGTCGGCACCGGAGCCGATACTGGTCGTAGACGACCTAAAGGCCGCGGCTGAGTTGATTGTCGAGGAATCCCGCTGTTGACCGTTTTTCAAGCCTCGAATAGTTTTTTACCATGATGACAATGACGGACACGGCAGTCGCCAAGGTCCAGGACTTCATAGAAGAACACGGCGTCGAGGGCGACGTGGGCCTGCGCGTAGCGGTCCTGCCCGGCGGATGCTCCGGCTTTCAGTACGGCCTCAACGTCGAGGACGCGCCCGAGGAGGAGGACGAAGTCGTCGACATCCGGGGTGTGAAAGTCTTCGTAGACCCGTTCAGCGCCCAATACCTCGACGGCGTCGAGATCGACTACGTGACCAGCTTCATGGGTCAGGGCTTCACGTTCAAGAACCCGAGCGCTTCGGGTGGCTGCGGATGCGGGAGCTCGTTCACGGTTTGAGTTCCGCTGTACTGACCTCCGGATGGTCGTGATTTAGTGGACATCCGAACCTTCACCGGTGGAGGTTTCGGGGAAAACGCATACTTGGTCGTCTGTGAGGACTCGAAGGTCGCCGTGGCCATCGATCCCGGCGGAGCCGCCGCCGATCTGGCCCGCGCAGTCGTCGAAGACGAGCTCTCTCTGCAGGCCATCCTGCTCACCCACTCGCATCTCGACCACATCGAGGGCGTCAACGACGTGCGGGCGGTCGCGCCCGAAGTGCCCATTTGGCTGCACCGCGACGACTACGGCATGTACGAGGCATTGCCGAGACAAGCGGCCATGTTCGGCCTCTCCGCCGAAGCACAACCCACGCCGACGCACGAGCTCGAGCACGGGCAACGCTACGAGTTCGGTACCTGCGTCTTCAATGTGCGCTTCACGCCGGGGCACGCACCGGGTCACGTGATCTTCGTGGCCGAAGACGAAAGCGTCGCCATCTCGGGCGATGTCGTCTTTATGGGCTCGATCGGGCGCACCGACCTGCCTGGTGGAGACTTGGCCACGCTCATGCGGTCCATTCGCGATCAGGTGCTCACGCTGCCGGACGCGACCGTGCTGCTGAGCGGCCACGGCCCCCCGACCACCGTCGGACACGAACGTGTAGGAAACCCTTTCCTGGTACCGCATTACGGAGGGGAGCTGGTGTGAGCCAAGCGCTGAAGGCCGCCGCCTTCGCCTCCGGTGGAGGCACCAACTTACAAGCGCTGATCGACCACCAGAGTCCGACTACCCCCTGGACGCTGTCGCTGCTCGTCTGCAATCACGACGGTGCCGGAGCTCTGCAACGTGCTGAGGCCGCGGGCGTGACCGCTGCGGTGATTCCGACCAAGGATCGTGAGCCGGCTGATTTGGGCGGAGAGACCCTCGAGCTGCTCGAGCAGCACGACATCGAGGTCATCTTCCTGTCCGGATACTTGCGGAAGATCCCTACCGAGGTGCTCGAGCGCTTTCCTCGCCGCATCCTGAACGTTCATCCCGCGCTACTTCCCGCGTTCGGCGGCAAGGGCATGTACGGCATGAACGTGCATCGGGCCGTCATCGACTCCGGTGCTCGAATCTCTGGGCCGACGGTCCATTACGTGGACGAGGAATACGACGAGGGCACGATTGTGGCTCAGTGGCCGGTGCCGCTGAAGCCGAGCGATACACCAGAAGAACTCGCCGCCAGGGTCCTGAGGGCCGAGCACCGCCTGTACCCGCTCGCGGCGGATCACGTATGCAGCGCGTTGGCCGAAGGGCGCGATCCCGGTCCGCTGACGTGCAAGGGGGAGGTCTATCGCCTCTCCGACGCGGGACTTTGAATTCCCCCTGAACGAATGAGGAAGTGAAATGAAGCGGGCGCTACTCAGCGTATCCGACAAGACAGGCATCGTGGAACTCGGGAAGGCACTCCAGGAGCGGGGTTGGGAGTTGCTCTCGACCGGTGGCACCGCCCGAACCCTGCGCGACGGCGGCCTCGAGGTGACGGACGTTTCCGACGTCACGAAGCACGCCGAGATGATGGATGGTCGCGTGAAGACGCTTCATCCTGCGATTCACGCAGGCTTGCTCGCCCGCAGGGACTGCGACGACGACATGTCCGCTTTGCAAGAGCACGGCTACGGACCCATCGATCTCGTGGCCGTGAACCTCTACCCGTTCCAGGCGACGATCGCCGCAGGGAACGTCCCCATGGAAGGCGCCATGGGAAAAGTGGATATCGGTGGTCCCACCATGATCCGCGCGGCCGCCAAGTCGCACAAAGACGTATGGGTCGTTGTCGAACCCGACGACTACGACACCGTCATCGCAGGCATCGACTCGGACGACCAGGCGCAGCTACGCCGCCGACTCGCGGCAAAGGTCTTCCGTCACGTCAGCGTGTACGACGACGCCGTGGCCGCCTACATGGAGAAATACGCGGACTGGGCCGCTCTACCCGACCGGCTGATCGGCTCATTGGGCCGTGTCCAGACCTTGCGCTACGGGGAGAATCCCGATCAAGAAGCCGCGTTCTACGGTCCCGACGATCCGGTTGGTCTGTCCGCCTTGGACCAGCATCACGGCAAGGAACTCTCCTACAACAACCTGCTGGATCTCGACGGAGCGCTGCTGTCGTTGGCTCCGTTCGCGCACTCACCACGCGCCGCCGTCTGCATCGTCAAGCACACCACGCCCTGCGGCCTCGGCATCGCCGACACGATGTCCGAGGCGTACGAGAAAGCGCTCGCGACCGACCCCACGAGCGCATTCGGTTCCGTCATCGCGGCGAACGGTCCCGTGGACGAAGCGACCGCTGACCTCATGTCGAAGCTCTTCATAGAGTGCCTCGTCGCGCCCGCCTACTCACAAGACGCGATGGCCAAGCTCATGGAGAAACAGAACATCCGCCTGCTGACGTTCCCCGAGATCGGGGGAGGCGACGGCGACGACAACTTCCTCGCAGGTTGGGGTCGAATTCCCGAAGCGCGCATGCTGCGCAGCGTCTACGGAGGCATGCTCGCCCAGACTCCCCCCGATCCCCCTTTCTACGGCATCGACGACGACACCTGGACCGTGGCCACCGAGCGTCAGCCCACCGCAGAGGAGATGGACGACCTCTGTTTCGCTTGGGCCGCGATCTTCGGCGTGAAGTCGAACGCCATCCTGCTCGCCAGGGACGGAGCAGTCCTGGGCATAGGTGCCGGCCAGATGAGCCGTGTGGACTCCTCCAAGATCGCAGTCCGGAAAGCCGCCGACGCCGAGCTCGACCTCAACGGAGCCGTGCTCGCCTCAGACGCGTTCTTCCCCTTCCGCGACGGCGTAGACACGGCAGCTGAGGCCGGCATCAAAGCCGTCATCCAACCCGGCGGCTCCAAGCGGGACAAAGAAGTCATCACCGCCGCGAACGAGCACGGAATCGCCATGGTGTTCACCGGCCGGAGGCTGTTCCGGCACTAGACCGTCCGGTTGAAGCAGGGCAGGGCCTGAATCATCTTTCTGCCCGCGGGTGGTTACCCGCTTGGAGGGGTGGCAGAGCGGTTCAATGCACCGGTCTTGAAAACCGGCGTCCGAAAGGACTCGTGGGTTCGAATCCCACCCCCTCCGTGTTGTTGTAATACAATGCTTTCCGGCGAGGAGGCACTTCGTGCCGCCGGGAGGGAAATATAGGGTGTTACCCGAAGTGTTACCCGGCGCCGTTGAGACCGAAGTGCTCACCCACTTGCTCAAAGTACTTGGCCGTCTCTGAGTATTCGGGGTGGAACTGGGCATATAGCATCGTTGTGGTAATGTGTTCATGCCCCAGTTGCCGTTGGAGAAGGCCCGAGGGCATCCCTGAACGGGCCAGAGCGACGGCGGCTGTGTGCATTGCACAAAGGGGCCCCTCATCTTGGGCACTGGATTCGATCACCCCGTGACGAAGCGAGAAACACTACCATGCCGCCATCATGACCCTGCCGGCTCTCGGTATCTTGACCGGAATCTCCTACATATCGGGGCTCGACTATTACAGAGGCATCAACGAGAGATTCTGCGCTGACATGCCCCAAGGACACCTGATGGTGCCAAATCCTCCGATCGTCATGGCATCGGTCGATTGCGACGAGTACGTCCACTACCTCACGCTGGGGGCGTTCGACAAGGTGGCGGAGCACATTCTCCACGGCGTCCGAAAGCTCGTAGCGGCCGGATGCGATCTCTTGGTGATCGCTTCCAATACAGGACACATTTCGGTTCCGGCCATCGAGCAAGAGTTCCCGGCGCTTCGAATTCTTCACATCGCCGACTGCTTCGCTTTTCGTCTCAAGCAGCGGGGAATCTCCAACGTGGGACTCATTGGGACGAAGCCCACCATGGAAGAGGACTACCTGAAAGCGCGGTTGTCCCTTCACGGGATCACGACGGTTGTGCCTGCGGAGGAAAAGATCCAGGAAGAGATCTACGAAATCATCTGCCAAGAGCTGTCGTTCAATATTTTCAACGACGAGTCACGCGCGAGGATGGTTGAATCGATCCTTGGGCTCAAAGCGAGGGGCGCCGAGGCGTGCATCCTGGGCTGCACCGAGATCGAGTTGCTCGTCAAGCAGGAACAAGTCCCGGACCTCCCGTTGTTTCCTTCGGCTGCGATTCACATCGAGATTGCGGCCAACGTGCTTCTAGAAAAAATCGCCTTGGAAGACGTGCTGCCACCTCTCACGACCACTCCCGCCCAACGCTACAAGACGCCTCAGTAACGACCTGAGCTCGCCTTTGTCCTATCCTCCGGGCCGAGGTCACCGCCGGACGCGTTGGTCCCGGATCAGGCTTCGCCCGTGTTCGAGTTTGACGGTGCGAAGTGATGGAGTGGTTACAGACCCACTGCAGCCTGCCATTTTTCGAACGTCACGTTGCGCCCGCACACACCTCCACCGATCTCACCCGCGCGTGGTCCGCCCCAGGGAGATTTCCTCCTCGACCAGACTCCGGCCTTCGATCCCTCCGAGGCCGAACCAGTCCCAGAGTTCGTGTTCGACCAGTCGCTGCCCGACGAGTTCGACGACTGAGGGGCTGACCCGAAAGGGCGGTTGAAATACCTATTCGTTCAAAGTTGATCCCGAGCCGATTTCACAGATGCCGTCACTAGTGCCCCGCGTTCCTAGCAAGTTCGTCGAAGAACGCGACGAAGACATCAGAGAAGCTCGGAACCGTGTCCACTGGGACATGCGCTATCCGGGTGCGCCGTTGCCCCGGCCCGCTGGAGCATTGGACGGTTTTCCTGAGCGTCGATCACTCACCGCCCTCACAGGCGGTGGCGCCCCCCCGACAGTACGTTGAACCGGTTGAACCAGGTCATCGAGCAGGAGGTTGGCCCTCTGCTGTCCCGCTGATAGGAATTCAAGGGCCTTGCACAGGGGCCAGCGTGACTCGTCACACGAGCTAGATAGGTGAGTTGCCATGAAGACATATTCGTCCAGCAAGCTCACTTTGCTGTCGTTGTTACTAGTAGGTGCGGCTTTGGGGACGCACACCTCGGCACAGGAGGCTGAGACGCTCCGCCCTCTCGCGGTCGATGACTACTTCGCTATCCAGAGCGTCGGCAGCCCAATCGTTAGCCCAGATGGTGCCTGGGTCGTTTACACCGTAAGCACCAAAGACCTCGAAAATGACCGCACAGAATCTCGCCTCTGGAGTGTTCCCACCGCAGGTGGCGAGGCACGACCCATCACCGCCAAGGGATGGGGGGTAGGAAGTCCCAGTTGGACGCCAGACGGTCAGTACCTAGCCTTCACGGCCCGCAGCGATGACCAAGGCTCCCAGCTTTTTAGGCTAGACCTACGCGGCGGCGGGGAGCGCGTCCAGATTACCAATGTCGAGGGAGGCATCGGCGGCTACAAATGGTCACCCGATGGCAAGCGCCTCCTGCTTTCAATCCGCGACAAAAACACCGACGACCCCTCCGGACCCTGGGTGATCGACCGCTTGGTGTTCAAGCAAGATTACGTTGGCTACCTGAATCACCAACGTACCCATCTTTATGTCCATGACCTCGAGGCGAAAACCACCATCCAGATCACCGACGGCGACTATGACGACTACGGCGCGACATGGTCTCCGGATGGCAGCAGGATCGCTTTTGTCAGTAACCGCACAGCCGAGCCCGACGCCAGCTCTAATACCGACATCTGGTTGGTGGATCCGGATACTCCGTACGACCAACAGGAGCCAGTCCGGGTAACCACAAACCCTGGTACCGACGACTCGCCGATCTGGCACCCCGATGGCGAGAGAATCGGCTACCTCATGACCTACACGGACCGGACCGACATACCCGCGTCCTACCTGCAGAGTAAAGTCGCGATCATTCGAATTGGAGAGGACGAGCCCGTACTTCTTACCACGGAGGCACTCGACCGCAAGGCCTGGGACCCGACTTTCTCACCGGATGGAAGCCAGATTTACGTCCAGCTGGAGGATGACGGGCAAGTT